>WASW01099466.1_pt1 | contig 18891 bp, 17 predicted proteins | sample 5698521 | NCBI WGS metagenome assembly WASW01 (sample SAMN11175560, study PRJNA528189) | sponge metagenome | isolation source: marine sponge | host: Leucetta | place: Antarctica: Western Antarctic Peninsula, King George Island | collected 2013-01
ATGATTGAGTTTGAAGATCGATTGACTGATTTTCAGTAAGTCATGAAAGCGGCAGTTACACAGTTAGGTTTACAGGGTCCTTTTTTCTATATAAAAACAAATACTTATTTCAAAACACGGTTACGATACTCACCTGTGCGTGTATCAATCTCAATTTTATCGCCTTGGGCAACAAATAGTGGCACTGGCAACTCAAAGCCTGTCGCTAATTTAGCTGGCTTCATCACTTTACCTGATGTATCACCTTTTACTGCTGGCTCTGTATAAGTCACCTCGCGTATCACATTCGTTGGCAGTTCAACAGCAATGGCTTTACCTTCGTAAAAACGTACATCACACTGCATTCCGTCTTCTAAATAAGGCAATACAGCTTGCATAAACTCTGCATCAACATCCACTTGGTTGTATTCTGCATCCATAAACGCGTAGGTTGGATCTGCAAAATAGGAGTAAGTCACTTCTTTTCTTTCTAAAACAACCACATCAAACTTATCAGTTGCACTATATACATTTTCACTTGGCGCATCTGTTAACAAATTTTTAAGTTTCATTTTTACAACGGCAGAGCTGCGTCCAGATTTATTGAATTCAGCTTTCACCACAACCAGTGGGTCACTACCAACCATAATCACGTTACCTACACGAAGTTCTTGAGCTGTTTTCATATGTTCAGTACCAAATTATTAATGTCAATAAAGACAGTATTATACGCTAATTTATTCTTTCATCGCAAAAGGCCACCAAGCGATCAGCCAGACTGCTTTGTTTAGCTAATGCATTAGATTGCTGAAAAGTATGCGTGCTGATTTCTGATAAATGTGACAAATAGCGCTGCCAAATTGCTACCGAAAACTGATCAGTAGACCACGCGTGATGTAACTCACCAATGCTTTGATTGACATTAGCGTCAGCAGCATAAAATAGCGCTAAAAATGCATCTAACTTAGTCAAATGTGTATTTTCAGATTGTAAATAAGGTTGCCAAATAAATGGCTTACCCGCCCAAATCGCCCTCATCCAACTGTCTTCACCCCGCACAAAATTAATATCACAGGTCCATAGCAATTGATCGTAATCATCTTGCGTTAAGAATGGAAGCACCACTAAGGTAAGTTCACCCTGATGGGCCTTATCGCCAATATGCAAGGCATCTCTATCAAAAAATGAAGCCACCGACTGTAAATGAGATTCAAAAGGCACCAATAATGTCACATGGCGGTCACCACCTGCTATCGCTGACAATAAAGTTTTTAGTGGCGCATTAGCATAACAAAACATCGATACTTTTAACTCGCCATTTGCTATTGTCGCGCTTAAAGCTGCATTTCGCTTTGCGATCAAGCCTTGTTCATGTAATAGCCCACCAGTCGCTTCACTAAAACCAGGAAAATAGAAATGTCTAGTTAAATTGCTATCCTTCACCTTACTAAATTGCGTATGAAAGTCTGCCACCCACGCCTCAGCCGATAGATGTTCGACATTCACCCAAACCGTATCAGCACACATGTCATTTTGATACTGGGCTGGCAAACCACAAGCAAAGGTCTCAATCACCACATCAGCGATGTCACTAACATTTACTGCCTGATGCCAATGCGCTATCGTAACGTCCTCGCACGCCTGTATCGCTTTAGTTTCATCAATCTCAGTTACAATATATTTAGCAGTATCTAAATCATCAATGAACAATCTGATCTGTAAACCATGCTCGTTTTGTAGTTGTTTTGCCAGCCGCCAGCAAACACCAATGTCGCCAAAGTTATCAACAATTTTACAAAAAATATCCCACCGCTTTGCTTGCATATATCACCTTCAAAAAAGACTGACTTAACACCTATTCTATATCAGCAAAGCTGCTATAAACGCAAAGAAAACACCTATCGAAAAAATGATAACTGATACCCAGTAAATGGTGAATGCATGCTTGCTTACTTTAGTGCAAACAGCTGCCAATGCGGAGTCTGTAGCGCATACGCATTGTGCGCTCGCCATAAATCTCAACGATTCAAACACTGAATATCGAACACCAACTTGCCCCCTCTCATCATTAAGTCTATCCTACCTTTAAATTAAAAATAAATTACAGGTAGCGGAGTGATCAATGTCAGAAGAAAAACATGGTTTTATTAAGGAGTACTCAGATGATAGCTTCTGGGATAAAGTCGTTAAGTTTGCAAAAACTGCTGGTAAAGACGTTGTTGAAAAAGCGCTTTGGCTCTATTACGCAGCAGAAAACCCAGCAACACCTGCTTGGGCAAAGACCGTTATTTACGGTGCTTTAGGCTATTTTATTTTTCCTATAGATGCCATTCCAGATATTTCACCTGTCGTTGGTTATGCTGATGATTTAGGCGTGCTTGCCTCGGCCATTGCAACGGTAAACCTCTATATTAATGATGAAACCAGAGCATTAGCTTCAAAAAAACTCCAAGATTGGTTTGGTAAGTAACAGTCTCTCCAAGAGGATAATAATGAGCCCATATCAATGAAAGCGTTACTGTTTTTGGTTAGCACTGGTTTTTTAAAATTAGTGCGGTTTTTTTCCCATACCAATCGCACTGCCGAACGAAAGTTTTTTGGCCTCGGCCAATTTGTGCTGTTACTGACCCTAGCACCATTCATATTCAATTTGTCCCTGTACAGTTTTGATCATACTGACGATGTGCCCTCGCACTATGAGTACAACCCAGACCGTTTTGAATCCCTGCCGCTTTTCCCTGCTTTTCCTACTAAGCCAGCAACACCAAGAGCACTTTCTAAACAGGAATATAATTTACTCGTGCTTTGTAATGTTTCTGGATTTAAATCAACTAAACCCTGTATTGATATTACTAAAAAACAAAGCCTACAAGCGCGCTTTCAAAAGCTATCGTACCGCCCTTATCAAATACCGAGAAACGCTCAGAAAGTTTGAGAAAGTAGAAGCAGAATATAAGGCATTTAAACCGAGCATCTCAGCTAAACCGCAACCGCTACCATCTATCATTATTAAGCAACGTACTAACCGTTCTTATCGTGCCATGCTAGGTGGAACAATTGAGACGAGCTCATGGCAAAAAGCCGCTAGTCCTGCATGGTTTCTTGGGCTATTACTCATTATTCCGACTATTTGGTTTTGTATAAGGCGGCAGCAATGGGGGTTGCTAACTTTTGGTTTATCTGTGCCCGCATTTAATTACACGCTATTTATGCTAATCGCTATTTTAGGTTGGGATACCCTATCTAGTTGGCAAATCAACAATGCTCTCGTCCCAAAAATAGCCTTTCTTTGGTTTGCGCTACGCGGCAGTGTTTTTTCAAAATCATTCGGCGTCTTTGTTTTACTAATGATTATCTGCGCATTAGCTCCATTACTGACAGGGGAAGTAGCATTTCATCCCATCAAAGCGCAATTCCCCTTACTTGTTTTCTTACTGGTAGCGGCAATTGCACGGCTTTTTGTCAAAGGTGCGCGTGAAAACTGCTACCTACTCAAAAACCTAGGCTGGGCAAGAAGCCTGCGTACAGGGCTTCACGCTATCGCGCTTTGGATACCAATGGCTTTATTAGCTATTCCGTTTTTTTATATCACAGAGATCGTGTTTCCCAAACACATGATCAACCATCTGCATGCAGAAAACTTACTACAGTTTAACCATGAACATGACATTTTGGATAACGCCTTACAGTCTACTGCGGTTAAAGCAGATGACGCACTGTATGCTTGGCACTTAACCATTGAAGGCACTAAAAGAGGCATCTATCGCAAAAGCACTCAATTAGAGAATATCAATCTAAAGCAAAAGGTTGAAGATATGTTTGATAATGTCATGCCACCGAAGCTGGAATTTGACAAGGTGAATACAGGAGTCCCTATCATCGGTTGGGCTGTCGATATAGGTGTTAAAGAGTCACAAAAATCCACAGCCAAAGCTTTCGATAAATTCCGTAGCACCTTAAGAGAGAAACTAAGTAAAGTTGCTGCTAATAATGACAAGGCATTTAAAAGCGCTATTAAAAAATAGTAAAAGCGAAGCATTGCAGATTGTGAACAAGACTTACGAACAAGGCCGAGATGTCATTTTAGAAACAAATCACAGTACTCAAGCTACGTTTTGGTGGACGATCAATTACATACAAGCCGCGCACCAACTCACTCTACTCTTTTTTGCCTTTATCTGTATTAAAAGCTTTATGTACGTGTTTGCCCGTGTCAGCTTTAATCGAGACACTGGCACTTTCGTCACACTTGCCAATACGCAGGATCGCATAGCCGATGATATACAATCCATCATTAAGCCAACAGGCCAAGCATATTTAATCAATAGCGATGCGGATGAAAGCTTTTATATTTCTCGCCGTTTCCAATGTCGTGGCAAAGCCCCTAGATTTAAAATTCCACAACCTTTCCATGCGCCGATTGCAAGATTCTTTAATGGTGCTTACACCATGAACAAGGTTGAGATGCACTCAGGTGATGATCAAGTGAGCTGCACTGCCGCAAAGGGCATAGAATTTTTTGAGTGGAACCTAGCTGATGGCGAAACTGTGGTGCTCGATTTTCATTACTTTGTAGGGATGTCAGCGCGTATAGAAGTATCAACGCTTATTAGCCCACGTATATCATCTTTGCTACTAGGAAAAATGATTTATTCGCAAGCGACAGGCCCTGGCAAATTGATTTTAATGGCAAAAGGTCGCGCCGAAATAGTAGATAGTCAAGCAACTACAGGGAGCCTACCACCAGAACGCCTAATCGCCATGAACAAAAATACCCGACTACATATTGATAGCGAATTAGACCCATTGAATATTTACTTAAGCACCGCCTATGTACGCCCTGCTGGCGGCGGCAAAACCATTGTTGATGTCGATAGCCAGCGCGGTTCTAAAACAGGCTTAGGTAGCTTTATAAGGCACTTTTTATTACCTATATAGCGAGCCCACTAGCTAATACTTAATCTCCACCACCTCAAACTCACGCTCACCCTTTGGTGTATTGATACGGACGATATTACCCACTGTTTTGCCGCGTACCGCTTTTGCTAGTGGTGAAATCCAACTAATAAAGCCTTTATCAGGCTCGATTTCATCTTTACCAACAATGCGGTAAGTATGCTCGCTATCATCTTCTAAATTAAAGAGCGTGACCCACGCGCCAAAGAATACTTTTTCTAGATGTTGTTGCGCACTACTGTCCACAATCTCGGCCAAATCCATGCGTTTCATTAAATGGCGACAACGGCCATCAATTTGGCGTAAACGGCGTTTACCGTATATGTAATCTCCGTTTTCGCTTCTATCACCATTACTAGCCGCCCATGAGACCGTCCGTACTACTGCTGGACGCTCTACTTTATACAATTGATGGAATTCGGCCTGAAGTGCAGAAAAACCATCTGGTGTAATATAGTTTTTTTCGTCAGTTGCCGCCATTTGACTCTTGATTTTCCAATACTTTCACATCGTAGACAAAGTATTCTGTATCGCCAAAACAGGCGGTAGGAATCCATTTGTGCTGCTTATAAAGCAAACGTACGCGGCTACCATTGCTTGCATTAATTTTGTTATAAACTGCTTCATTTTTAGCAGTGAAGAAAAACTTTTCTGCTTGTGTTCCAGGCACTGTCACTAGAACTTGCTCTCCTTCATATGTCTTGCAAACAAACCCTTTTTGAGAGATTTTTTGCACAAGCCCAACGCGTTCGCCTGCCGAGTAAACCCAGTGCAGCGTCATAAAGGTATAAATAACCAATAAAAGCACTGGAATAAGTAACAAGCCAAACCATTTAAGATATTTTATTACTTTTGCTAGCATGCTAGCCTCTCTAATAGACACATTTAGGCATTATCTTACAATTCTAATCGCATCGCTAAAGTTTTATGAAGAATGCGTCACTGTCGTTTAAAATGATGCTATGTCGTCTAATACTGAATCTACGGTTATTCTCTGTGCTACCGCCCGCCTTACGCGTAGCTTGCAATTAGCACAACAGCAACAACAAATAAACAGCGGCGCTAGGCAATGGCAACCTTCACACATTACAACCTTATCTAATTGGTTAGAAAGCACCATTGAACCCGCTTTATTGCTAGGCGAAATTGACGTCGATCAAGTACCAACATCAGCACTTAGCACAACGCAAGAAGGCTTACTGTGGGAACAAAGCATTCAACATGTGCTTAAATCTAGCGATGTAAAAGATTTATTTGATACTTCAGGTCTGGCCAGTGCCGCCATGGAGGCAAACCGTTTCCTCACGGAATGGCATTTAAATATTGATATAGAAAATGCTACTGAAGAAACAAGGCAATTTATGCAGTGGCGCGCACATTTTCAAGATTTATGTAAACAAGTCAATGTGCTAGAAGCTGTGCGATACGAGGTTTGGCAACTCAACTGCCTAAACAAAGGTGCTGGTACGCTACCACTAACCGTTCAATTAGCTGGTTTTGATCGTATACACCCCAATACGCAACGCTTAATCAATATATTAAAAATGCGTGGCGCAACAGTGAGTGACTACCCCATTACATTGCCAGCAATATCTCACATAGAACATGTTTTATTAAATGACCAAGATGCAGAGTGCCGTACGGCAGTTGCATGGGCAAAAACACTTTTAGCGAAAAACTCACAAGCAAGACTTGCCATCATCGTGCCCGAGTTAAAAGTCTTGCGTGCAAAATTATCTTACTTATTAGACGATACCTTTCACCCACAAGCCGCTGCACCTGCTCAGGCAGAAATCACACGTTGTTATGATTTCACGCTAGGTGTTGCGCTTTCTACTTTGCCCATTATCGCAACGGCTATTGATTTATTACGTTTAGCTTGGAGTCGGCAGCCAGTATTACAAACTGATATTGCTCGACTTTTACATAATGCGTATTGGTCAGCAAGCCAACAAGAAAATGATGCGCGCGCTAAATTAGATGCATGTATGCGTAGAGATTTACCTTTAAGCTTTAAAACAAATCGGCTTATGCGTTTTATACACCGCGCCACTGAAGGTGAATATGCACTGCCATTACAACGCTTATTAGCAGATGCGCAACAACTCATGCAACTTTCCCAAGCACATACACGCAAACAAACACCTTCAGCTTGGGCGGCAACCTTTACTACGTTACTAGCAGCGACACACTGGCAAGGTGATCGCTCATTATCGAGCCATGAATATCAGGCTGTGCAATCTTTTGAGCGTGTATTACTGCAGCTTACTAGCTTAGAAAACTTATTAGGTAAAATCAGTGCGCAAGAAGCGATTAAACGCTTAACGCAGTTATGCCAGGCGCAGATATTTCAACCAGAGCGAAAAACACAAGCAGCCATTCAAGTAATGGGCATGTTAGAAGCCGCGGCTGAACCGCTTGATGCGGTATGGGTCATTGGCATGAATGACCATGTTTGGCCGCCTGTAGCACGGCCTAATGCGCTTATTTCTGCTGAGCTACAACGCAGTGCAGGCACGCCTAATGCAAGTAGCGAGGTGCAAAGCGGATTTGCACAAGCCATTCACCAGCGCTTAACAAAAAGTGCAAAGCATGTTATTTTTTCTAGCGCAGAGAAAGATGGTGAGCGTCAATTACGTATCAGCCCATTAATGCATGATATACAGAGTATGCAAGCAGCGCCTGCTACCGTGAACACGCTAGCAGAAACATTAGCGTTGGCCGCTACACAAGATTGGCAATGGCTAGATGACCACCAAGCACCGCCTGTGTTATCTGGAGAACATATCGCTGGTGGCACTGCCTTACTGAAAGCCCAAGCGATATGTCCTGCCTGGGCATTTTATCAATACCGATTAAGCGCGCGACAATTAGATGAACCAAGCAATGGCTTAGATGCTATGCAACGCGGCACTTTAGTGCATAAAGTGCTCGCGCAATATTGGCTAGGCCGCAGCTCAGAAGATTTAAAAAACAGTACACCTGAAAACCTCAAAAACACACTACATACTATTGCACAAGCAGTGCTCACAGCATTTAATAAAGAAAGTGAAAATGCATTCTCTGATGCGTTTTTAAGCTTAGAAACTGAAAGACTGAGCAAGCTCGTACTCGCTTGGCTGGTTGACGTAGAAATGTTACGTCCGCTAGCATTTAGTGTCAAAGCCTGTGAAGAAGAACATAGCATTCAAATTGAAGGCATCAGCATTAAACTCGTCATTGATCGCGTCGATGCACTAGCAGATGGCTGCTTACTTGTAATGGATTATAAAACCAGCAGCCAGATGGACTTTAAAAACTGGGCACACCCAAATATTACCGAGCCACAACTACCTATTTATGCTGCATTTTTATTACAAGATAGTCAAAACAGTGAGGAAACGCCCACAGTAAGCGCTGTATGTTATGCCAAAGTGCGCATAGCAGAACATGGCTTTGTTGGTGTCGCTGCATCTGAAGAGACCGTGCAAGGCGCAACAGTATTTGATACAAAACAAGGCAGAAAAATATTTAATGAAACTGACTTTCCAGGTTGGAAAAACATTATCAGCCACTGGAAAAACCGTATTACCACCACTGCCATCAGCTTAAAATCTGGTGATGCAGGCGTGTGTTTCGACAATGAAAAGCACCTAGATTATTGCGAGGTTATTCCGCTACTACGCCTACCAGAACGACAATTGCAATTTGAGCATTTACGTATAAAGCCTCATTCAAGATAATGTATGCTATTTGGTCTTTTATCACTTTACCTATTGAATAAAATACTTAGCCAGTTTATATTACAAAGATATCGAAAAGGTTATCTATGAAACCATTAGCGAGAACAAAGTATATATATAGGATTCGCAGCCGTAGTGGCTCAATCGTTGAAAATCTACAAATCTACGGTAAAGATGCTGAAGATGCACAACGCAAGCTCAATCAAATGTACACGCATTGTGAGATACTCGAAGAGAACATTGTTCAACCGACAGTCTCTGGCAGTTTTGAAAGTGTGATTGATGTTGTCGTGGGCGACAGCAAAAATTAATGATAATGGCCAGCTAGGTAACGCTAATAAGCTGTTGCTCAATTAGCTCATTTCTTAATTCAATGTGATTTGTAGCGCCTGCACTCTCAGGGCTATATGTCAAAACATCTTGGTTGTGATGAGTACTCTCAGCAATAGATACATTCTTAAAAATAATCGTTTTACAAACCTCGTTACCAAAAATTTCTAACAGTTTCTCATGCACGTCAAAACACATTTTCGTGCGCCGATCAAAATTAGTGAGCAAATAACGCCTTTCAATACGTTTCTTTAGCACTGGCATCAACGCGTCTAGTGTTCGCTTAACTTTTTTCGCACTTTCTAACGACGTATAATCAGATGCCACAGGTACAATCACTAAATCTGCAGCAAAGATGGCATTCAATGAAAGTACACCTATGTAAGGGCAGCAATCAATAACGATATTTCTACTTCTTGTCACTTGCTGCAATCGCTCCAAACCTAATCTAAGTTTATTCAGTATTGCCGGCCCTTTACCCATCGTAGTATCGACTTTGAGTAGCTCACGATGTGATGGAATCAAGCCACCCACCTTAGGCAACACTATTTCCAATTCAACTAAAGGTATATTATTTTTATAAAAATCATAGATATTCGTTTGTTCAGCAATCGAAGGATCCTTTAAAATCTGCGTCAAATGCCCTTGTGGGTCTAAATCTATCAATAAAGGGTTTTTAAAGTTCTTATTAATTGCTGCAGATAGGTTCAGCGCAGTCGCTGTTTTACCTACACCGCCCTTTTGGTTAAAAACCGCAATACATGACATATTAACCCCAAATACTTTCTAATCATTATAATTATTACTTTCTAATCAAATCCTAGCATATCTCAACTACTTTTTAGGCAAACATCACCTAATAAAACTAAATAACTCACTATTTATTCACCAACCATGTGGCTCTACGTATATTCTGTAAATAAAACCTCTAGTGTAAGATAGCGCTCATGAATATAGAGGATCAGTCCATTATTGAGGATGAAAAGAGTCGTCAACAAGCCTTAACGAATGACTCATTTATTGTTGAAGCACCTGCAGGTGCAGGCAAAACTGAATTACTAACGCAACGTTTTCTTAAGCGCTTAGAAACGGTCGATTCGCCAGAAGAAATCATTGCCATTACATTTACCAATAAAGCCGCTTCTGAAATGAAGTCGCGCATTATGGATAGCTTAAAAATGGCAGCATTAGGTGAAATACCGCTAGAGCCACATAAACAAATCACCTTTAAATTGGGTCAAAAGGTATTAAACCGGTCTCAAGAACAAAATTGGAAATTACTAGGCACGCCATCACGCTTACGCATTTACACCATTGACTCATTAAGCGCAAACCTAGCGCGACAAATGCCACTACTCAGCCGCTTTGGCACACAGCCTGCTGTACTTGACGACCCAAGCATTTATTATCAAGAAGCCGCAGCACGCGCTATTGAGCATTTAGAGCATGATGTTTATGGTGAAGTCGTGCATGATGCCTTGCGTTATTTTGATAACGACACCTACAAACTGACGGAACTATTGGCAGAAATGCTCGCTAAACGGGATCAGTGGCTGACCTACACGCAAGGCCAAAACACAGCACAAACAGCAGAAGCAGCGCTAACAGCAATGATCAGCAGCGACATGCATGCAGCAGAAAATAGCCTACCACCACGCTTACAAGCTGCATTAATGCCAATTGCTCGCTTTGCAGCTGGCAATTTAGCCAGCGATGAAGCCATTACGCTATTATTAGATTGGGAAAAGCCATTACAAGTAATACCAGAGGCGCTTAAACATTGGCGCGCCGTTGCAGACTTATTACTAACAACGGCCGGATCATTACGTAAAAGCTTAAATAAAAATATGGGGCTGCCAGCAACTGATGAAGCAAAGCCATATAAAGAAGCTTTACTAGCAGTTATTGAAACATTACGTCAAACACCAGGTACCGAAGAGGCGTTAGCACGATTACGTTTGCTACCTAACCCTAAACAAAATGAAACCACATGGCAAATGATTGCCACACTAGCCAAACTATTACATATTGCAGTCGGTGAGCTATGGTTAGTCTTTCAGGCACATGGCGAGGTCGATTTTGTTGAAATTTCTCATCGTGCCTTGCTCGCATTAGAAGATGTTTCAGGTGATACAACTGATTTAGCACTCAAACTAGATTATCGTATACAACATTTATTAGTCGATGAGTTTCAAGATACCAGTCCATCACAAATCAGACTCATTGAAGCGCTCACGCGTGGCTGGCAAGCAGGTGATGGACGCACGCTCTTTTGTGTGGGTGACCCTATGCAATCTATCTATCGATTCCGTAAAGCGAATGTAGGTTTATTTTTACGTGTTGTACAAAATGGTATTGGCAACATACAACTAAAATCGCTCAAACTTTGGCGTAACAATCGCTCTAACCCGCAAGTGGTCTCTTGGGTCAACAATGCCTTTAAGACAATATTTCCAACGCGGGATAGTATTGAACGCGGTGCCATTCAGTATCGCCCATTTGTAGCCACAAAAAATAACGTCCTCGGTGCTGGTGTCACAATACATGCCATGCTAGATGACAAAGCTGCCGTCATTGGCGAGGACGAAGACACACTATTACCCAGTGACGTTCGGCAACAAGAAGCAGACTGTATTATTGAAATAATTCAAAAAACACGTACATCCAATCCTGAAGCTAAAGTAGCCGTATTAGTGCGCGCACGATCACATTTAAAAGTCCTTGTCACAGAAATACGCCGCAATCACCCTGCCCTCAGTTTTCAAGCAGTTGAGGTAGAAGCGCTTGCTAATCGCCAGATTGTGCAAGATTTACTTTCACTGAGTTATGCATTGCATCAACGTGCAGACCGTGTGCATTGGTTAGCCATTCTACGTGCGCCTTGGTGTGGTCTTACCTTGGCAGATTTATATGCACTAACAGCCCAAGATAAACACAGCACGATCATGCAGCTCATGCATAACGAAACGCGTTTACAAAATTTAAGTGAAGATGGCCGCAAACGTTTATTGCATACACGCGAAGTGCTGAGCCAAGCACTGCAACATCAAGGACGCATGTCTGTTAGCCGCTGGTTACACGGTGTATGGCTGATGCTAGGTGGTGCAGAATGCTTATGGGATGCTGGCGATGTACGCGATGTGCAAGCGTTTTTTGAGCGTGTGCAACAAATGGAAAATACCGGCCAGTTCTCTCCAGAGCATCTTGTAGATGAAGTACAAAAACTCTACGCAGCACCTGATGCAAAAGCAGATGATACCTTGCAATTTATGACGATACATAAATCTAAAGGCTTAGAGTTTGATACAGTGATATTGCCTGGACTTGACAGAAAAACTGGCGGCAATGAGCAACCATTATTACTATGGGAAGAAGTCTCTACAGATAACACCCAATACAAAACAGAAGGTATTGGTTTTAATGCTGTTAATTTGATCGTAGCGCCTTTTGAGCCTAAAGGAAATATTTCATCAGAAAGAGAAGGCAAAGAAGCTTCACCGTACGACTACCTTAAACTATTGGAAAAAGAACGTGCAGCATACGAGAATGCGCGTGTGCTCTACGTGGCGGCAACACGTGCAGAGCGTTGCTTACACTTATTAGGTGCCGCAACGGTTGATAGTAAGGGTGATGCTAAAGCACCTAAAAATACCTTTTTAGCAATGCTATGGCCTATTGTACATCAGCAATTTACATCAGAATTCGCGCTTAAAAATACTGGTACTCAACAGGCAACTAATAGCGCAGCATTAGAAAGCTTTGTACCGCAGCTGCTTAGATTAAGCGCGCCTCAAATACCATTAGCACTTTCCACCAAAATTCAAAGTGACTTTCAAAACCAAAATAATAACAGTATAAAAGAAAACGCAAAAGAAAGTATAGACACGTTAGACGCAGATATCGGCATATTGACGCATTTTTACCTACAATTAATTGCAGATAGCGGCATAGAGCGCTGGAGTACCGAACGCATTAAACCGTTAAACACAGCGATGCAACGCTGGTTTAAGCAGCACGGTTACGACGGGGAAAAAGCAACATTAGGTGCAACACGCGTTAATACCTTATTACAAACTACATTATCTAGCGAAAAAGGGCGCTGGGTGCTGGCGCAGAGAGCCTCTGCTAAAAACGAACTTGAAATTGAACGCAATCATAGCGAATCAGATGAAGGGGTTAGCAAAAAAATTATCGATCGTACGTTTATTGAAGATGAAACACGGTGGATTATTGATTACAAATCAACCACCTTTAAAAACACACCAGATCAAACCACGCTTAACAACACAGCAGAACAATATCGAATGCAATTAGAAGGCTATGCGCAACTGTTTATAGAAGAAGGCTTGCCGATACAAAAAGCTGTTTTCTTTGTTAGCATAGGCCAGCTAGTTAGTCTCTAGCTGATATTAATTACTTTCCATTCTCTAAGACATCTTTTGCTTCTGCCGCAATGTGCAAAGTACTGGTTGGGAAAGCCATTTCAGCGCCATGTTTTGCAATAATTTCAGCCATTTTAAGCAATACGTCCTGACGGACTTCATGATATTTCTCCCATATATTCGTTGTCGTGAAGCAATAAATAAGGAAGTCGATGGAAGAGGCACTAAACGTATTAAAATTGACAATTAACGTTTTGTTAGCAGCAATACCTTCATGCTTTTCCAGCATCGCTTTCACGTCAGCAACAATAGCAGCCATGCTATCAATATCGTCGTAACGTATACCAATGCTTTCTTTAATCCGCCTATTACTCATCCGAGAAGGGTTTTCTACAGCTATTGTCGTAAAGACAGCATTTGGCACATAGATTGGGTTTTTATTAAAGCGACGGATACGTGTATGACGCCAATTAATCACCTCTACCACACCTTCTATATCGCGATCTGGTGAGCGTATCCAATCACCAACACTAAATGGTCGGTCAAGATAAATAGTCAGTCCACCAAAGAAATTGGCAAGTATGTCTTTAGCTGCAAAACCAATGGCAAACCCACCAATACCACCGGCCGCCAACAAGCCAGTGACACTGAAGCCCATTGTTTGCATAATCGTTAATATGGCTGCAACAATCACCACTAAATGGCCTAATTTTGATAACGCATCAACGGTTGTTGTATCAAATTCTTCACCTTTTTCTATCTGCTGCGTCAAATAATTCTGGCTAGCGCCATTGATTAGCCGCCAAGAAAACCAAGCTAAACAAAACGTAACGCCTATATCCCTCAACATGGGGATAAAAGTGAAAAACTCATTTTGACTATTCTTAGTGATCGCCGTCAGCATAAATGTGATGCCGACAACCCATATCACCACCGGCAAAGGTTTAAGTGCAGCATGCGTTAACGTATCATTCCAGTACCCAGCCGTTAGTTTTACTACATTCAACAAGCGTTTCAACACAAAAGAAGCCACAAAATGTGCGACGATGATTGCCGAAATAATGACAAAAATATTAAAAGAACCAAATTTCACTAAATCAGAATATCCTAAATTTTCAATCAACTTATCCAATGACACACCTCTTTAAATAATACAAAACACTACGCACATCATAACCACCATCTGTAACATTAGTTTATTAATGTACCCACAAAGGTCAAAATATACCACACCTAGCATTGCAGACTTAATACAATAAATTAACACCAATCTAAACTAATAAATTTTATAACCATCATGTAGAATAACTTCATCCTAAAAACAAAAATATCTCGCTACTAAATTAATTTAAATTTCAATAATGAAAATATTTTCTAAAATATACGGCCGTGTGATGACATGGTCCCGACTGCCCAATGCACCATGGTATTTAGCTGCTTTAAGTTTTGCAGAGTCCTCATTTTTTCCTATCCCGCCTGACGTCATGCTAGCGCCCATGAGCCTTGCTAACCCAGAAAAGGCTTGGCGATACGCCTTTATTACCACCATCACCTCTGCACTAGGCGGCTTATTCGGCTATCTTATTGGTGCTGCAGCTTTTGATGTCATACAACCGCATTTGCAAGCAAGCCATTATTGGGCAGCATTTCAAACAGCAGAAGCATGGTTTAAAGAATGGGGCGTTTGGGCTATTTTTATTGCTGGCTTCTCGCCCATCCCCTACAAAATATTTACCATCGCAGCAGGCGCGCTTGCCATGCCGCTACTGCCATTTGCTATTGCCTCATTTATCGGTAGAGGCACACGGTTTTATATGGTTGCTGGCCTCATGAAATGGGGTGGTAAAAGCATGGAAGAAAAATTAAAAGCTTATGTTGACCGCATTGGCTGGACAACAGTAGCGCTTCTTATTCTGACATTGATTATAATTAAGTGAGCAATATGCTTTCGCATGTGCAAAATCACACTTTATAGAAATAAGCAATAACCTATCATAACTAGATTATACTTTATGCATTATTGGCTTAAATCAGCTAATAATTAGTACTTAATTAATTTTAATCACCATTAGACCATGACTTAAGTATGGAGGCGAAAATGAGTAAAAACATAAACCCAGTTATCTCTATGATATTAGAAGAATTGCCTAAGCAAGATAGAAAGGTATTATCAGAATCAAATCTAAAACAGTATCTAGAAAAAAAGCATGGAAAGCCACAAATAATTAGCTCCTCTCTTATAGCAATAGAATCGGTGTTTGAAACTAAAGAGAAAAAAATTGGTATTATCGAAGATACCAATAACAATATCACTGGTTATAGTATTTACAAAGGTGACATCCCAGAAGCGTTCATACAGATACAAGCAGCCCCATGCACAACTGGTTATATCCGAACCACTACCGTCACGACAACATCACCGATAGTCGTTGTCAGTATACTCTCTGGGATACTGAAAGCTGGCGCCCAATTAGCCGCCTTAGCCATGGCCAATTTAGTCACACATGCTACTAACGTTTCTACAGCAAAAATAGCAGCATGCGCGCCATGTACACCACCTTGCACTTGTTCGGCAATCACACGGTTGCAGGCGCTGGAACTGCTGGATTCACGCGGACGCTGAACAGAGTATGGGGATTCCTGTCAGTGCAAGCGTGACTCACGTAATCACAACCAACATAACAGCGACTTGTGCTTAAAACATATCGATCCGACAAAACAAGTGGCATAAAACTACACTCAAGAGTCATACTAAAATTGGTTAAATAATAGATGTAAAATTGCCGCACTCACTAATATATAAACAACCATTACGCTCATATCGCTTGCTGAGAAGACCATTATGATTAATAATTTATACTCGCCAACAATTGGCCCTTTACTGGGTTATAGAGAGTACTAGTGAGAGGAAAGCCATCAAATGCTAAGCAAACCTGCTACTTCTATCTTAAAGAAATTGGTGGTGATTTTATAGAGATTGAGCCAAAAGAATTAAGAAGCAAGCATCATGATTACAACAATCCAGATACAAGAATTGCAGATATAAGCTCTTCCCTACCCCCCTTTACTCAAGAGAATGAAACTGAAAATTTCAAGAGTGATTGGAGAGACAAGGTCTTTGCAAATCCGAATGGCACTATCAGGATAGGAACAATGTTCTCTGGGATAGGTGCTATAGAGTACGCCTTGAAACGTTTAAACCTTAAATCCGAGATTAAATTTGCAAGTGATAATGATCGGTTTGTTAAGGAAAGCTATCTTGCTAACTTCAACTTAAATGATGACTGCTGGTACGATGATGTGCATGAAATTGATGGTAAAAAATACATTAATGAACTAGATATTTTAGTTGGCGGGAGCCCTTGCCAATCTTTTTCAATGGTAGGTAAAAGAAAAGGATTTGAAGATACTAGGGGTACTTTATTTTACGAATTTGCGCGCGTTGTTAAAGAGAGCATGCCAAAAGTTTTTATTTATGAGAATGTTAAAGGGCTTATTAGCCATGATGGTGGTAGTACATTCGAAACTATCAAATCAACTTTCGACGACTTGGGTTACAAATGGAGTTATCAGGTTGTTAATGCAAAAAACTATGGAATACCACAACATAGGGAAAGAATTTTTGTTGTAGGATTTAAAGACCAGTCTGTAGATTTCAAATTTCCTGAGCCTGTCTTACTTGAGCATACGATGCAAGACTTTCTTGAGGATTTCACAGACAGCAAGTATTTTTTGAAAGAAAAAGGGGTAAAGTTCGTAACAAGCACAAAAAATAGAAGTAAACGATATACTCAAATCAATGGAGACATTGCATTATGCCAAAAGGCCAATCAACAATTCAACTGGCACGGGGATTTTGTATTTCAGGATGTTAAAGATGAATCATCATTTGATGATTTTATTTTTAATGTGAGAGATGTCGAAGAAAAATACTATTTATCAGAAAAGATCAAAACCTATGTTCTTGCGGGTGGAACTAAGACCTTCAAAACAAGTACCAAGACTGATCTTGATGTAGCAAGGCCCCTCCTACAAAGTATGCATAAAATGCATAGAGCTGGTGTTGATAACTATGTCACTCACAACAGGGGGCGTATAAGAAAACTTACTCCTAGGGAGTGTTTGAGGTTGATGGGTTTTGGTGATGACTTTAAACAGGTTGTTAGTGATACTCAAATGTATAGGCAAGCCGGAAACAGTATCGTTGTTGATGTGTTAATAGCTATTCTTAAACAAATGGATATTACAGAATTTTCGAAATAATAATATGAGTGATTTTCAAAAAATAAGAATAGATGGAAGTGAATATTATATTGTTGATGCCATTCAGGACTTAAGGGCTGAAGATAGCTTCATTCACCCCCAAAACAAACTAAAAATGTATGGAGGGTCCGGTGAAGCAAGGAAGTATATAGGGAGTTACCACCCTGACAACGTAGCTACTTTAAGTGAGTTTTTTGAGTATGGTGACTGGGGTGACACCCTTGAAGGTGGTGATAGAACATACCCTGTAATACAAGAAAATAATTGCTTTATCAGTAAATTAAATTTAGAAAAGTATTTAGTAGCAGCTAAAGTTGAATATGAAAAACAAGAGCAACTTTACACTAAAGACATTTCAAGTTTTTATGCAAAACGTTTAAATGAAGTGGATAGCTTAAATCATGAAAATATTTTTTTTAGTATAAACGATGTATCCGATCTAACTGACTCAAAAAGATATAGAGCTTATATCCGATCTGACAACCCTGTTTGGACACTGTTGCGTAAGCTGATTTTGCCTAAAATAAGTTATTTGTCGATATTAAAATTAATACCTGTTGATGCTAGTAGAAAATCCCAAGGCCCATTATTTTCATTTAGAGTTTTATTGGACTATCAATTTAGATCTATAGTCCACCCAAAACTACTATCGTCGCAAAAAGATCAGCAAATACCAATGCCATCCGAACAACCAAATAAACCTGTTAAGGAAAGTACAGCAAGGCAAGGTCAGGAGAAATACCGGAGAGAGGTTATTGATCATATGGCCCAGTGTCCGTTTACAAAAATCACCGATGAAAGATTATTAATAGCTAGCCATATTAAGCCATATAACGTGTGCATTAAAGAAAGCAACACCTTGGAAGCATTAGACTATCGTAACGGGTTGGCACTAACGCCAACTTACGATAAATTATTTGACCAAGGGTATATAACCTTCACAGATGAAGGTAAATTGATTTGCGGGACCCTACTAACACCATACACATGGGACAAATTAAACATTAACCCTAATGCAAAAAATAAGATGAAAATATTTCCTGAAAGTCGAGAAAAGTATTTGAAGTTTCACAGGCAGTTTGTTTTTCAGGATGATGTAAGTGATCTAACTTAAAAAACACTTGCTAGATTAAATAACCAATAAATTAGACCCTGTAAACCTAACTGTGTAACTGGACCCTGTAAACCTAACTGTGTAACTGCCGCTTTCATGACTTACTGAAAATCAGTCAATCGATCTTCAAACTCAATCATAAACC
>WASW01019817.1_pt1 | contig 18868 bp, 17 predicted proteins | sample 5698521 | NCBI WGS metagenome assembly WASW01 (sample SAMN11175560, study PRJNA528189) | sponge metagenome | isolation source: marine sponge | host: Leucetta | place: Antarctica: Western Antarctic Peninsula, King George Island | collected 2013-01
TGGCGGTAATCGGCAAGTCCGGCTCCGGCAAATCTGTCTTCATGCAGGAAATGGTCGCCTCCATCGCCGGAAGTGGCGGCCAGGTCATCGTCATTGATGACGGCTATTCTTTTATGAACTCGTGCCTGATTCAGGGCGGGGATTTTGTCGAATTCTCTGGCGACCGTGAGGTTTGCCTCAACCCCTATTCGATCATCGACGCCGCCGCCTTTGAGGGTGATCCCGAATACCGCGAGGGGGCCATGTCGATGATCTGCGGTTTGGTGCAGCAAATGTGTCGCACCAAGTCCGAGACCGATGACTTTGAGAACTCCCACATTGAACACGCCGTGGTCGAGGTGTGGCAGACCAAGGGAACCAGTGGAGAGATTAACGATGTGGGCAAGGTTCTGGAATCCAGCAAGGACGACCGCATTCGTGATCTGGGCCAGATGCTCCACCCTTGTATGCGTGGCGGGGTTTATGAGCGGTACTGGAACGGTAAATGCACGCTTAAGATCGGATCGCACCTGACCGTATTCGAGCTTTCTGGCATTAAAACCCGTAAAGACCTGCAAGGGCTGGTCATGATGATGATGATGTTTTTGGCGTCTGACGCCATGTACCACGGGGACCGCCGCCGCAAGAGCGCCATCTTTATCGACGAAGCCTGGGACCTGCTGCATGGCCCGGCTTCCAAAGTCTTCATCGAAGGCCTGGCGCGCCGTGCCCGTAAATACAACGGGGCCTTAATCACCGGCACCCAGACGGTCAACGATTATTACAAGAACGACGCGGCCCTAGCGTCCTATGAGAACACTGACTGGATCTGTTTCCTCGCCCAAAAAGCCGACAGCATTAATTTTCTCAAAAACTCAGGCCGTATCTCCGTGGATGAAACCATGGAGCGGGACATGAAGTCCCTCAAGCGTTCCGGCTCGCATTATTCCGAGGTGATGATCCACGGCCCCGGCGGCTACGGCATTGGCCGCCTGATGCTCGATCCCTTTTCGGTCAAACTTTATTCCTCCACCGCCGATGATTTTGAAAACATCAAACAGCTTCAGGCACAGGGCATGTCCCTGGTCGAAGCCGTCGAACATTCAGCAAAAGGATAAAACCAATGGAAGAACTCGCTCAAAAACCAATTCTGCATCCCGCCCTGCGCTCCTTAATTCGGGGATTCCTCATCGCCTTGCTTCTGATCGGAGCCAACATCGCCGCCAATATCCTGTGGGAAATGTATAACCCCGTGCCGCGTTTGGTCACGGTAGATTTAGGCAGTATCGCCCGCACCTTCATTGCCAAAACCGCCAAGAGCGACCTGTCCGACGATGAAAAACGTGCGCAAACCGCAGCCTTTGCCAAGCGGCTCGATGACACCCTGCAAGGTCTGGCCGCACGTCAAGGCTCGATCATCCTGACCTCCCCCGCCGTCATCGCCGGGGCTGAGGACATTACCGAGGCGGTCAGGCAAGGGTTTGTAAAATGAGCCGCCGTCTCGTTCTTCTTGCCACCATCACATTCATCTCGGTAGGAGCTGGCGTTCACTGGCTGCGCGGGAATGTGCTGTTGGCGTGGAACGAGACCGATAGCCTGCCTCAATCGACGTTCTTGGTCTGGAAGGGCCAAATGCCAAAGCGCGGGGATTATGTCCTGTTTGAACCACCAAAGGGCGTAAACAGCCGCTACGCCTTTATCAAACGTGTGGCCGGGATAGCTGGTGACACCATCAAAATCGAAAATCAAACCGTCACGGTTGCCGGAACTGAAATCGGCACCGCCAAGACGGTTTCGCGCAAGGGAAAGCCTTTGCACACAGTCACCCCCGGCCCGATTCCACCGGGCCATTATTTTGTTCACACCGATCACAGGGATAGTTATGACAGCCGTTATCAAAGCATCGGCCTTGTGCCTGACGCTCGCATCATTGGCCGCGCCATTCCCTTGCTCTGAGGCAACCGCCAAGGATTTAGGCGTGCGTGGACAGGCCTGGGAAATCAGCGAGACAGATCTGCTTGTCTACATAAAACGCAAGGCAGTGGAGTTCGAGAAAAGCGGCAAGCTGGCAAAATGGCAGGACGATGCCGAGGCCCGCGCCCGGTCTTACGTGGAAACTCCGAACCCGGTCACAGGAATCACCAACGCCATCGTTGAAAGCAGCCGCCTGTTCGACCCAAGTATTACGGTTCGCAAAGACATCCTAGATCATCAAAGCCGCGTCATCACCAAAGCTGGAACCAGGGTCAACCCGCTCGATTATCTCCCGCTTACAACAGCCATGCTGTTCATCAACGGCGACGATCCGGCGCAAGTAAAATGGGCTTTGGGAGTGGAAACAAAAAACAAAATCATCCTGACCAGCGGCCCGGTCGCCAACCTCATGCGCCAACACAAACGCGCCCTGTACTTCGATCAAAAAGGATTGATTGCGGATCGCTTCGGCATCACCACGGTGCCAGCAACCGTCACCCAGGAAGGTCGCGCCCTGCGCATTCGCGAGTTTCCGTTGACCGGGGAGAATGCCCCATGAAACGCCTCGCCCTCCTCATCCTTCTTTCCGGCGTGATGACACTTGCCGCCCCCAGGTCTTCCGAGGCCGGGGTTTGCACCGGTGAGTTCGTCAATCCGATCACCGACATTTGCTGGGATTGTATTTTCCCGATCAGTATTGGTTCGACCCGGATATTTGATGAACGTCCTGACCCGCCTAATCCGGGCAACATTTTGTGCAACTGCCCGATTACCATTCCGCCGTTTGTACGTGTTGGGATTACCATCGGTTTTTGGGAACCGGCACGGCTGGTTGATGTGACCAAGCGGCCTTATTGCTTCGTCAACCTTGGTGGGCTGGAACTGGACGCCGGGATTGGCACAGGCCAAACTAAGACCAAAAGCCGGGGCGGGCAGACTCATAACGCGAACTGGAATGTGCATTGGTATGTGTATCCGGTCTACGCCATTCTTGAGCTGTTCGCGGACTCGATCTGCATGTCAAATTCCAGTTTCGATATTGCCTATATCACCGAGCTTGACCCCATGTGGCTTGATGACGAGCTGACTTTTCTGCTTAACCCTGAAGCCATCCTGTTTGGTAATCCTGCGGCGCAAGCGGCTTGTGCCGCCGACTGCGTGGCGGCAACGGCATACTTGCCCATCGACTCCCTGTTTTGGTGTGGTGGCTGCCAGGGTTCCATGTATCCGTTAAGCGGCAATGTTTCTTCCCATGTGGGATCTGTTCAATCGGCCCTCATGGCGACAGAACGCATGGCCTACAAGCTGGGGCGTGAGTTTGTGTTGCTGGGAACTTCCGGTGTCGAGGCTCTGTGCCAAAAAGTTCCGCGCCCGGTTTTGAAAAAAACCGAATGGCGCACCCAGATGACCAATCCGGTCGCCATGACCAGTGGTCCCTTTGCCGGGAATCCCTTTGGCCGAAGCTCTGTTCCTTATGAATCGGGCAAGGAAATTCCGTTCACCGGAGAGGATTTTGGATTTCTTATATGGAGGAAACGCAATTGCTGCGCTGGATAATTCCCCTTTGTTTACTGATCGTAAGCACTCCCGTATCGGCGCAAAGCCCCGATGCCTGGCTGCAAGAAGCCCTCAAGCTCAAGCGTGAAGGATGGGGCGAACGTGTCAGCCCGGCCCTGCCCGATATGGTGCGCCCGGTAGCACCCTTGATAGCTTTCGTCTCGTTCTCCATGCCCGAAGACAGCCTGAAGGCCATCCTTGAACAGGTTGACCGGGTGGGCGGCACGATATTACTGCGCGGTCTGGTCAATGACAGTTTTAAGGACACGGCGACGGTGGTCGCCAAATTCTCCACCGATAGTTCCCCCGGCTTCGGTGTCGATCCCAAACTGTTCGCCAAATACGCCATCAAAACGGTGCCCGCCTTCGTGGTTCCAAACGGTGACAGCTTCGACAAGATCAGCGGCAATATAAGTCTGGTTGCCGCTCTCGAAGCCATCGTTCAGGAAGGCGAAAACCCGGAAACAGCTCGCCGCCTTCTTAACAAACTGAGAAAGGCCCAGCCATGAAACACGCCCTTGCCCTAATCGCCCTGTTGCTACCATTCACAACACAGGCCCAAACCGTCAACAACCAGACCGTCCCCGGCTATGAAGGAACCAGCCGCCCGGAAAGCGGATACTCCCACGGCCTGATGTATGACGACGCCGAAGCCCGCGCCCTGTTTGGCACAGGCCAGGACGGCAAAGCCGCCCGCGCCGTTGTCGGCGGATTCTCCACCCGCCCCGACATCGTAATTGATCAACGCGAAGACTGGATCATCGACGCCAAACGCGGTGAAGACACCCCTGAAGACTTCATCTCGATCATGGAAAATAACTACGGCGATTGCACCGGCGGCACCGCCACAGAAGGCACCCCCGGCGAAGCCTTCGAGTATTCCTGCAACTCCCCCGCCACCAAAAGCCGCCACGCCTGCCGAGCTGTTCTCACCCCCGTCTGCACCAACGACAGCCCCTCCTGCCTCAAGTTAATCAGCGCCAACACAGGCATTATGAAGTTCTCCTTCGACGGCTCCCGCTACATGTATATCGGCAACCGCACCCGCAACTCCATCCCTGATCGCGGCAACCCAACCCGCATTCATTACTACACCGCCGAACTTAAATTCCAGGCCAACCGCGACGACGTTACCCGCTTCAAACTGGTTCGCATGGAATACGAAGACTTCGTTGAAGTCACCTTCAACGGCGTCCCCGTCTTCACCGACCTCGACCGCGCCCAATACACAAAAGTCAAAACCTGCGGCGGATGCCACGTCATCAACAGAAACGTATCACGAGACCTCAACTTCGACCTGCGCCCCTACCTGCGCACCGGCCTCAATACCTTCCGAGTCCGCCTCACCGCCGTCGCCCACGGAAACCTGTGGCTCAAACTCGATACAGATAGCCGGTGTTGCAAGGCATGGTCGGATCGCTGGGTGGAGGTGTGCCGATGATGAAGGTTTTACATGGGCTTTGCCCAAACCCATTAAAGGCATTCGCCTTTAAAATCCGTTCTATTGTCAGTCATGGGGTTAAGGGGGCGAGTCCCCTTACGGGTTTGGGCAGCGCCCATATCCTTCTTTTATTGCCTGCGGCGCTATTCTTTTCCTACCCAGTGCAGGCCGCGCCCGATGGGTGCGCTGTGGTTTCTGATATTTGTACGGTTGGGGCTGCGGAGCGGGTTATTCAGGGGTTTAAGATTGAGCGTGAGTGTTGGGAGAAGCAGATGGTTTATTCTTGTCCTAACGCGCGACCCAGTGGGGCGTGTAGTGCGGTTTCCAATGACCCGGACTGCACCCAGACGGGATCGGAATGTTCGCGCCATGACGCGGATGGGGTTTGTCTGGAAGAGGTTAATACTTTTGTTTGTTCCGAGCCTAAAAGCGGCAGTGGGATTTCTCTGGAGGATATTCTGGCGTCTGCGCCGGAGCGTAATGTGCGCTCGCCCATGCAGTGTGGCAGCAATCTTTATTGCCCGGACGGGGATTGTGACGAGCGTGATCAGGCCAGTGCTGATTTTGGCAAGGCGGCGTCCTGGATGGGGTTGCTCACCAAGATGGGTGAGGAGAAAGACCCGGACGCCGTGACGTTGTTTAGGGGGGACGGGCAGAGTTGTTCCAAGTGGCCTTTGGGGACAAAAAACTGTTGTTCCGATAAGGGCTGGTTGCTGGATTATTTTGGCTGTTCATCAAACGAGAAGATTCTCGCCGAACGCCGTCAGGAAAAGCTGACACATTATATAGGCAGTTATTGCTCGAAAAAGGTTTTTCTGCTCGGCTGCATTACCAAAAAACAAGCCTATTGCTCGTTCCGCTCCCTGTTCGCCCGTGTGTTCCAGGAACAGGCCCGCGCTCAACTGGGTATCGGCTGGGGCAGTCCTGAAAGCCCCATGTGCCGATCACTGTCTATTGAGGAAATCCAACGGGTAGATTTTGGCAAAATTGATCTGTCGGAGATCTACGGCGACATGTTGAACGATGCTAAAGCGCCAAGCCCTGCCGCCACCAACCAGAAAATCAAATCACGGATTGAAGACTATTATCGGAGCAAGCCATGACGTGGATGTTTCTGCTGCTGGCCCTCATATCTTCACCTGCTTACGCTGCGGAGAGCTGCAACACCCTGGGTTGGCATTTTTATTGTGATCCTGAGAAGGAACCAGCGGCGCCGGAGGCTGAACGAGAAGTGGCGTTACCACCGGCTCCGGACTCCCGCGCCCGGATCAAGGCCATTGGCGACAAGCTGGATGAATTAAAAGCAACAGCCATCATCAACCCAACACCGGAAAACCTAAAATCATACATCAGCTTCCAACGTGAACAACTCGACCGCGCCTCGACCTTCTCCGACCAGTGGCGGCGCGTGATCTGGCAAAACCCTGAGATGGATTACGACCTGATCCGCCCAACAGGCTCATTGGCAAAACGCGCATGGTCGGATGCCCGCAAACAAACCGCCGCCACAACACTGGCAAACCTCAACAGCCGCTACGGCGTATTCTATTTTTTCAAAGGAAAAGACTGCCCACAATGCCTTGCATTCGAGACCGCCCTCAAACCCTTCACCGACAAACACGGCCTGCACGTCATGGCCATCACTCTCGACAACACCCCATCATCCACCTTTCCGGCATCCATACCCGATAGCGGACAAGCCGCAAACCTCGGCATAACAGGCGAACACCTGCCCGCCCTCGCCCTGTTCGACACGGAAACATCGCAAGTCATCCCCGTAGGCTTCGGCGCACTCGCCGCCGATGAACTGGAACGCCGGATTTACATCCTCACACAAGTGGAGGTCGGCAATGACTACTAATCCCATCACCCCCGACGAATTGGACCGAGACCCAACAGTCTCCTTTTGGCTCAAACGCAACTGGCGAATGGCTTACGCGCGCGATCCCCATGACGCCACCCGCGACGCGGCGGTACTCCATCCTCTGTGTGAAACCCGGCTGAAAGAAGTTTTAGGTCAGCACGGTTTAAAAGAGGTTCGGGATGATGAATAGGCTTTTCCGGGCTTTGCCCGTACCCACCAAGGGGCGCGGCCCCTTGTATCCCATTAGTTTGGTGCTGTGCTTGTTGGTGACGCCTGTGCAGGCCAGTGAAGACTTTGGTTTGATCTTCGTTTATCGGACTGACTGCGCGGCGAGCCGCGCGTTTTCATTGTCGCTCAAGGCTGTGGCGGATCATTACGGGGTGGCGGTTCTGCCTGTCTCGCAGGATGACGCACGGCTAAAGGAATGGCCCAATACGATTCCCGACAACGGGCAATCCAAAAACCTGAACATCATCCGTGTTCCGTTCCTCGCCCTGTTCGATAAAGCCTCCGGCGCGATAGCGCTCATAACAAACCGCTACCTGCCCCCCGCACAACTTGAACAACGAATAGCAAAAACCCTGGAGCAACTCCCATGAAAAATAATCGGTTTCCAAAGGCCCCCGGCCTTTGGCGGGCATGGGCAGCGCCCATACTTGTTACCCTTACTTTGACAACCCCCGCACAAGCCGATGTCTCCAGCGCCATGCAGGATTTTTGGAACGGGGTTGGGGTGTCGAACTCGACTAGGGCTTCGGCATTTGCGGGACAGTCGGCGGGATATTACACGGGCGGTAATTTGTTTATGCGAACACCGAGCAGGAATACCACATTGGCGACGGTGAATTTGCCTTCGTCGCGGGCTGGGTGTGGGGGGATTGATATGTTTTCGGGCGGGTTTTCGTTTATCAATTCTGATGAGCTGGTGGCCTTGATGAAGTCTATTGGTAACAACGCTGTGGCTTATTCGTTCAAACTGGCTTTGGAGACTATTTCTCCAATGATTGCCGAACAAATTGGCGAGTTGCAGGATTGGTTACAGCGAATTAACCAGTTCAACATTAATTCTTGTGAGGCGGCGAAGGGGATTGTTGGCGGGCTGTGGCCTCGGAGCGAGACGGCCAGCCGGGTGATCTGTGAAGACCTTGGCAATTCCACGGGCATTTTTACGGATAGGGCGGCGTCCCGGCATGGCTGTGGTTCGCAAGGGCGGCGGCAAAGTACCTTGAACAGTGCCAGTGGTGCCATGCGCGATCAAATTCCCACGGATATTAATATTGCCTGGATGGCGGCGAAGAAAAATCCGTTGTTTGCCGGTGATCGTGATCTGGCGGAACTGATAATGACGCTTTCCGGCACGGTCGTCGTGCTGGCCCCTGCCAATGATGATGCCTCGCCGCGTTTTCAATATTACGGACACAAGGCGGAAACCGACGAGCTTGTCGGTGCCTTGTTGCAAGGTGGCACGGCTAAGATTAATCGCTGCTATGACAGTGATAAATGTTTGTCGATCAATCCAAATGCCAACCTGGTTATCTCGACCACCAACGCTTTTTCCGAACGGGTGCGCCGGGTGCTGGAAAGTATTCAGGACAAGATTGACACGGATGGAAGCCTGAACGCCGACGAGCAAGCCCTGCTCAATTCCACCAACATTCCCATCTATAAAATCATCAACGTGATGACCGCCTATCAGGGCGGGTTGTCGTCGCTGTCCTTGCCGCAATACTCGGACCTGATCGCACTCGACATCCTCTATCGCTTCGCCAGCGATCTCATGGGCGAAATCGAAAAAGGCGGCGCCGCCCTCACATTAGCAGACGACCAAATCATCAAGGACTGGCGCGAAGGCTTGCAATCGGCGCGGCGGGCCTTGCGCGAAAAGATGGCTGACGTATCAGGCAACTTCCAGAAAACCGTCTCCATCATCGAGTCCGCCCGCGTGCTGGAACAACACCTGATCGGCAATATGTCTGCCCACATGCGGGCCAATATCGGTTGGGTGAACGGCAGTGAGTGAGGTCAATTATGTATGAAGTCTTCACGCTGGGCGGCGGTACTTATCTGGTTGATATTTTCAATGCCGTTGCGGCCATGACCGGGGGCGGTGCCTTTGCTAATTTGATCCGTATTGCGGCTGCGTTTTCGTTGCTTTGGTTGATGTTCCAAACGGCCTTTGGGGGTTCGTGGATGGCGAACGTCAAATGGTACATGGCGTTTTTGGCGATTTACATGGTGCTGTTTACGCCCAAAGTCACAGTGCACGTGACGGACAGGTTAAACCCTGCTTTGGCGGGCGGGACTGTTGACAACGTGCCGTTTGGTTTGGCGGCGTTTGCGTCCATGACCAGTGAGATCGGGGACGGCCTGACCCGGTTGAGCGAGGTTACGTTTAGCTTGCCAAACGATTTACGCTATCAGGAAACGGGGATGCTGTTCGGGGCGCAATTACTTAAAGAGGCGACCAAGTGGCAAATTACTGATAGCCGTTATTCGGGCAACATGGCGCGGTTTACGCGGCAGTGTGTTTTTTATGGTATTTTGCTGGGGCAGATTGATCTCAATGACCTGAAGCAATCTGCTGACTTGTGGCAGTATATCTCGACTACTGCCGCCTCCCCCTTGCGCCATTTTGAATATCGCAGTGCGGTTGCTTCGGGGGGCGAGCAACGCGACATTGTTTCTTGCCAGGACGGGGTTGGTTATCTGGCCAGCCTGTGGCCGCAAGAGCTGGACCGTGCCAGCACAATATTCGGGCTGCGCCTGTTCCCCGGCGTTCCGGCATCGACCGCCAAGGCCGAACTGCTTTCGCGCTTGCCCATCGCCCATAGTTATCTGATCGGTGCGTCACGGGACGCGGGCGAGATCATGCAGCAACAAATGCTGATTAACGCTTTTGATAATGCCACCAAGGGCTGGGCCGAAGAGCTTGGCAACGCCGCCGCCCTCGATGGTTACATGAGGGCGCGGGCCGATCTGCAAACCGAGGCGGTTTATAAAACCACCGGGCTGCAAGCGGAGAAGTGGGTGCCGATTCTCAAGATCGTGTTTGAGGCTTTGTACTATGGGGCTTTTCCCATTGCCTTCATTATGATGCTGACGCCCATCGGCCTGACTGTTGTGCGCGGCTACTTCTCCGGCTTTGTCTGGCTGCAAAGTTGGGGGCCACTTTATGCCATCCTGCACCGGATTATGATGGGTGAAGTTGCCGTCAAAGCCACGTCTATATCCGGCAGTGCTGGCAGCACCGGCGGCGACGGCATCGCAATGGTCACGCAATTGGGCGTCCGCGCCATCATTCAGGATACCTCGGCAATGGCAGGCTATCTCTCCATGTCGGTGCCATTCATTGCCTTTGGCCTGATGTTCGGGGCCAGTCGTTTCGCCCATCTGGCAACGTCCATGCTGGCCCCCACACAGCGGGCGGCGGGTACGGCGGCGGAAGAAGGCACGTCCGGCAACATCAACCTTGCCAACACCAGCATGGACAATCACAGCTTTTACACCACGCGCGGTAACTCACTTCAAACCAACGCTATGATCGACAGCGGCATGGTTAGCCGCCGTATGAATGATGGCGCCATGAACCACCAGACTGCGGATGGCGGGGAGAGCGTATTCAAAGATCGCGCCCTTTCTGATCCGGGCTTTAACGTGTCCTGGGGATCGCGGGTTAGCCAGGGATTGCAAGAACGATCATCGGAAGCCCGCTCCCACGCCGTCACCCAGGCCGAACGGGCCTCGGAAAGCATGGGTGCATCAATGGGGCAATCACTGGCGTTCAGCAATTCCTTACAAAATAGCAAAGGCTTCAATATATCCGAAGGTCTGGAGCAACGCCAGGTCATTGCTAATTCCGCCTCCAATATCGAACAGGCGTCCGAACGCCTGAGCGAGACCACAGGCTGGAGCCAGCAACAATCCCTTCGCATGTTGGGCCGCGCCGCCGTCGATCTCGGCACGCCGTTCAAAGGCATTATAGGTTCCGGCATCAACTTTCAGGGCAGCGGCGAATGGGCTTCCAGTGGCGCGTCAAAAGATGATTGGGCCACAGTTAAAGGTATCGCCAAAGAATATGGGGTACGTGAAAGTTTTGAGAAATTGGACGCGGCTTCGCAAAACCTCTCATTCAGTGAAGGACAAAGCCAGCTCCGCGACCAGCGCGATTCCATGAACGCCAGCCATTCAGAAAGCCAGTCGGCAGAGAAGAGTCTCAACGAAAGTCTGAATCAGGCCCGCAGCTATGAAAAGGCAATGACCGCCTATAAAGAAGACAGCGGCAGCTTTAACGCCAACCTCAATCAGATGGCCCTTGAGATCGGTGCCGAGCAGCACGGCGGCAATATGGCAGACGCCTACCGGGCATCCAAGGCCGATCCGCGTGTGGCGCAAGGTTGGGCGGATGAAGCTGTTGACCGTTATCTCGACAAGATGCCCATCGGTGACAAAACACCGGGTAGTCTCATGGGTGATATTTACGGTTCTCGCGGGGCCGAAGGCAACCTCCGCCACGACCTCAATCGCGAAGAATTGACGGTGGCGAACAGCCAGCCGGGAAACAAGATTGACGAGATGAGAAATAAGGTCACAGAGGGGAGCAAAAACCTTGGCAATCAAATGACCAATGGCTCGGCAAAAGTCGGGAGTGAGGTTCGATCATCACGGGCGACGACCGGGAAAGAAACTGCACAGAAATCAAATCAATCGCTTCCAGAAGGTGCAATTACGGCGGCTGCGGGAAACCCCGGTGACGCCATTGACGAGGTTCAAAAATGGTTTGGAACTGACGGCAAAAAGTCGGAGAAGGATTAATGGTTTTTCCCTTCACCGCTTTCTTTTGCCATTGCCGACAAGATCGCCTCCTCACCCACCTCAAGAAGCGGATCAGTAATTCTATTACCAAGCCAGAAGCCGCCAATAAAGGTGATGAGCATTACCACAAAGGTAAGGGGGCCAAGCAATGGAGCCAAAGCAAAAAGCTCAACAATGAGCAAAATAACCAACCCAATAATCAAGCGGTTCATTTTCTTGCGGGTTTTGATAATCAATCCAGTCGTGCTCATAACAGTCTTCCTTTCTTTAAATTGACTATAACACCCCTCCCCACTTTCGCCTCTGACTTTCGGAGGTAATTGATGAAAAACAGTCACTTTATTAGAGGCGGGCAAACCGCCCTGCACGAATACCGGATGTCGTTGCAGGTGCTCAAAACACTGGCCTGGATTGTCTCCGGCATCGCCATGAGCTTCATGCTAATAAAGCTGGCCCTGAACCTGAGCATCCATGAAGTCTATCAATGGTTCATCTGGAACTGGGCGCAGTTTCTTTATCTGGCCTCGTTCAAATACGAACAAGAAATCACCATCTATGATTATGACTGGGTGCCGTATGTCACCTACACCGGGGCGATTGTCGAACACGCGGGAATGATCGCCACCAAGAATAAAGTTGTTACCCTGATATTTGCGGGTAGCGGTATTGGCCTGTTGATTGGCCTGTCCGTTGCCGCCATTGCCGCCGGGTATTTTTTATGGCGCGGAGCCAGACTGCAACGAAGCAAACACCTGCGCGGTTCCAAACTCCTGCCAGCGCCGGATCTTATCGCCCAAGTCAAAGCCTTCAACAAAAGCCGCAAAGCCAAATCAACCTACGCCATCGCCGGGGTGCCGTTTCCGGTCGGTGCGCCCATGACCCACGTTATGATCTGCGGAACCACGGGCACCGGCAAAACCACCCTGTTCGCCGATCTGATCAAACAGATCCGTAAGAACGGTGATCGCGCCATTATATATGACAAGATGGGCGGGTTTGTCGGGCGCTATTATGATCCATCAAAGGACGTGATCTGCAACCCCTTCGATGCCCGCACCCCGCAATGGAGCGTATTCTCCGAAGGTCGCAAAGCCTCCGACTTTGAGATGATGGCCAAGGCTCTGATACCCGAACAGAAAGGCATGGTCGATCCATTCTGGATACTGGCGGCACGTATCCTGTTCTCCAAGGTCGCGGACGGCTTGCGGATTGCTGGCAACCCCACCAACGAAATGCTGGTCTCACAGCTTCTCAAAATCGACCTGTCAGAAATGGCTGCACTGCTCAAGAACACCGCCGCACAATCCATCATCGACGAGCAAAGTCCCAAGACGGCTTTATCTGTCCGCGCGGTAATGACCGCCTATCTGTCCTGCCTCGAACACCTGCCGGACGATCCCAAGGCGGAACCGTTCTCCATCCGCAACTGGATCGAGGATGACACACGGGACGGCTTCATGTTCTTCACATCTCGCGGCGACATGCACGAAAGCATCAAGGGCCTGACCACCTGCTGGCTGGAGATCGCCGTCAACAGCTTGCTGTCACTTGAGCAAAGCCGCGACCGTAAAATCTGGATTATCCTTGATGAGGTTCCATCGCTCTACAACATCCCCAGCCTGCAACCCGGCATGGCGGAAAGTCGGCAGTTCGGCGGATGCTTCGTGCTGGGCCTGCAAGTGTGGTCGGCCATGCGCGACATCTACGGGCAGAACGGTGCGGAAACCCTGTCCGGTCTGGCACGTACCCGGTTAATCCTCTCAACGCCCGACAAATCCACAGCCGACTGGTGCAGCCAGGCTCTCGGCAACGCGGAAAAAACCGAGCTTCAGGAAACCCTGTCATACGGCGCACACGACATGCGAGACGGCGTATCACTGGCGGCAAGGAACGAGCTACGCCCCATCGTTCTGCCCACAGAAATCATGAGCCTCCCCGATCTCAACGGCTACATCCGCCTCCCCCAGGGATTCCCAATCTCACGCTTTAGCATCAAGCCCAACAAAACACCGGTGATCGCCAAGGCCATCGTTGAACGACCCCCGGTCGAGGCAAAGCCAATAACACCAGCACCGAAGCCAAAACGTAAATCAAAGGTAAAGCCTAAATCGAAAGCAAAAGACGAAACAAAACCGTCCACCGCGTCTTCATCACCAGAGCAACATCCGCCACTACCCCCTGAAGAAACCGTTGACCCCGATGAGGATGTGATTTTCTAATGCTGTCCGTTTACACCATTTCAACATCCGATGGGATGTCCACCTATTACGATGCCGATGGCTATTACGCCCGTGGTGACGAACAGAGCAAACAAGCAAGCCAATGGCATGGTCGTGGAGCCGAAGCAGCGGGCCTTTCGGGTTATGTGGAACCTAAAGACTTTCAACATATTCTGGATGGCAACACCCCGGATGGTCGGCAACTTGGTCGCGTTGTTGATGGTGAATTCAAGCACCGCGCCGGGGTCGATCTCACTTTCTCCGCTCCCAAAAGCGTGTCGGTCATGGCACTGGTCGCCGGAGACGAGCGCCTGATTGAAGCCCATGATAGCGCGGTTAAGGCAACCCTTAGCCATATTGAAGTAAAAATTCTGGAAACCCGTGTCTGGGACAACACTGCCAAAGCACAGTTCAAGGAACGTAATCTCAACATGATTGCCGGGCTGTTTCGCCATGAAGTCAATCGCAATCAAGACCCGCAACTGCACACCCATGCCGTGATTGCCAATATGGTACAGCCTTTGGATGGAAAATGGCGTTCCGTTGAAGGGTCCAGCTTGTTCCATCACAAGATGGAAATGGGGGCTATGTACCGGGCCGAACTGGCAATGAACGTGCGCGAGTTGGGCTATGAGGTTGAGCGCACCCACATCGATGGGCGTTTCGATCTTAAAGGCGTTCCCAAGTCTGTCATGTCCGCGTTTTCCACGCGTAGCACTGAAATCCGTGAGGCTCTGGCCGGGTACGATTACCAGAATGCCAAAACCGCCGCCAACGCAACCTTGATGACGCGCAACCATAAAAGCACGGTTGATCGCGAGGTCTTGCATAATGGTTGGAAAGAACGTGGAGAGAAGCTGGGCCTTGCCACCCGCATTCCCGATCAACCGCAATTATCAGACAAGGCAGAGGAACCGCGCCTGGCTGCTGAGGCTGTCGATTATGCCGCACGTCATCTGGCGGAACGAGCCAGCGTGTTCAGCCTGTCGGACTTGCGTACCACGGCCAACGGTTACGGGGTTGGGCAGTTTCGTCCTCAAACCCTCGATAAAGTTATTGCATCTGACAAACGCCTGATTGCCTCAAAGCACCGCGATCATGTGGGGCGCGAATACGTCACCACCACCGATGCCATCAAAACAGAAAAGGAAACCATTGCCTCCATGATTGCGGCTCAAGATGCTTCGCGCCCGTTCATGGCGTTTAGCGATATTAATAAGGCAATGGAGAATACCTTCCTTAACGAAGGTCAGCAGAATGCTGTGCGCGCCCTGCTCACCGGGCGGGATCGGATCATAGGAATTCAGGGATATGCCGGAGTTGGCAAGACCACCCTGCTTACAGTCGCCCGTGAACTGGCAGAAAAGAAGAATTATGAAGTGATTGGTCTGGCACCGTCTGCAAGTGCGGCCAAAACCTTACAGGACGAAGCGGGTATTGAATCGCGCACACTCCAAAAGTTCCTCGGTCAATATGACGGTTACGCACATGGTCGCGGTTCCAAAGGAGGCCGGGCCGCCGTTCAGGAAGATTTTAAAAACAAGATGATCGTAGTCGATGAAAGTTCACTGGCCAGCACCAGCCAAATGCGTGACCTGTTCAAGATTGTCGAGACCATCCGCCCGGCAAGACTGGTACTTGTGGGCGACAAAAAACAACTTGATGCGGTCGATGCTGGCAAGCCCTTTGCCCAGCTCCAGGCCCATGGCATGAAGACGATCAAGGTGGATGAGATTGCCCGCCAGAAAACACCGGAGCTTAAATCAGCCGTTCATGCCGCCATTGCCGGCAATGTCAAAGCGGCTTTCCAAAACATCGACAAGAACATCATCGTAGCCGATCAGCCTGAGAAAAATGAGGCAGGAAAAATTGAACCCGGCGCAACAGATCAGGCATTGGCAGAAGCTGCGTTCAAGGCATGGAACGCCATGTCCGAGGACAAGCGCGATGGCACAGGCATAGCCGCCCCTACCCACGTCATCCGCCAGAGCATCAACGCTCTGGTGCGAGAACAGTTGGAAAAGGAAGGCCAGATCGTCGGCCCGGAAAAGGACATCGAAACCTTCAAGTCAGCCGGATACACCAATGCGGAAAAGGGCCGCGCAAAGAATTATTTTGAGGGCGACCAGGTGATATTTAACCGCGCTCGTAACGGGGCCAAGCAAGGTGACGTTTTTTCTGTTACCGGGCGCAATGAGGACACCAACACCATAAACCTGCAACGCGATAACGGCGAAACCATGTCCCTGAATGTAGACAGTAAACGCTCTGCCCAATCGGTTGATATTCTCCACTCAACTCCGCTGGGTATCCGCCAAGGCGACCGTATCCGTTTTACCCGTAATGATGAAACTCTTGGCCTGATTAACTCCGGCATGGCCGAAATTACCGACATCGACAAACAAGGCAACGTCACCCTGATTAAAGAGGACGGAGACAAACTCACCCTCGATAGTGATTCACAAGCCCTCAAGTTTATCGACCATGCCTGGGCCTCGACCGTCCATGCCTTTCAAGGCCGCACGGTCGATAACATCATTGGCGTGATGCACTCAAGCCACCCGCACCTGACCAACCAGAAAGCCTTCTACGTGGAGATATCGCGTGCGCGGGAGACCGCCACGTTGATTACCGATGATCGCCAGAAACTCGGCGCGACACTCACCGAAGAAACCGGAGAACGGATCGCCGCCCTTGAGGCCGCGCCAGAAGAAAAACCCCTCTCACCATCCCCGGAAATAACAACATCCGAGCCTGATCTACAGGCCGAACAGGAGATCCATAAATGACCGTTAAATCCAAAATGCTTGGCCTTCGCACCACAATGGAAGATGCCGCATTGTTTGAGCAAGCCGCCGATCAATCCGGCATGAGCATGAGCAACTGGATGCGCCAACACTTAAAAGTAATCGCCCTGAAACAGATTTACAGCAAGGACGCACCGGAAGGCTTCCCTTCCACCCATGGCGAGAAAGCATTGTTTCGTGCAGTGCTGGTAACATTGCAAACGGTCAGTGTCGGCATACCGGATGAAACCAAACACCTTTACGCCGAAAGAGCCGCCCGACAAATCGAAAAACTCAAGGCGGAAGATTAGCTAATGCAAGATCAAAAATATAATTTTTACCCCGAAATCTAGTCACTATTCATCCCATAGGTATTGACTACCTAGTCACTATTCATCGGCCAAATAGCCAATACCTATTGGCCAACTATTCACAACATAGCCACCAACTATTCAATAGGAATTCAATATGCCCGTAATAGCCTTCGCAAACTCAAAAGGCGGTGTTGGAAAATCCACCACAGCACTGGCCCTCGCACAAGTCTTCGCAAAGGGTGGCGCACCCGTCACCCTGATCGACGCCGACCCAAACCAACCGCTGGCACGGTGGGCGCAAAAAGACCCTGGCAATGTCCCTGATGCCCTGCAAATCCTGCCAGACATCACCGAGGAAACCATCATCGACACCATTGATGCGGCGGCAAGCCGTGATCCGTTCGTGCTGGTCGATCTGGAAGGCTCGGCTAACGTCGCCGTCTCATACTCCATTGGCCGCGCCGATCTGGTCCTGATCCCCATGCGCGGAAGCCAGTTCGATGCCGACCAGGCCGCAAGGGTCATCAAGCTGATAGAACGTGAGGCAAAAGCCTACCGCCGTGAAATCCCGTTTGCCGTGGTGTTCACCTGCACGTCACCGGCGTTGAAATCGCGGGACTTCAAACACATCGAGCAACAACTGATTAATAGCGGCATTCCGATCCTGCCTGTTGAAATGGTCGAACGGGCCGCTTTCCGCGCCATGATCCAGCTTGGCGGCACGCTGTACGATCTAAGCCCAACCGAGGTCAATAACCCGCAAGCCGCCATCGACAATGCCGAAGCCTTGGCAAAGTCTGTGGTCGCATTTATCAAACAGGGAGCCGTAGCATGAACGATAGAAAAAGGGGAGGACTGGATATCGATGAGCAAGGCAAAAAGCCAGGCGGAGAGAACCCTGACTTTACTGGTTTCAAGCCTCGGTCGCAATCGCCAAAAGAACCTACGGAACCCGTCGAAAGCGCAGCGGAGGAATCAGGTTTTACCACTCGTCACGCTCCACCAACGCCAGCCAAAGTGGACGGTCGAAGTCTCCGGTCAAGCAATCGAACAACTCAACTTAACATAGCCGTTTCACCATCTACAAAAGATCGCTTTTGGAGGCTTGCAAAAACTGCTGGTTTCAACACAGGGGAAAATTATCTGAACCATTTGATGGATGAATAAAGTCGGAGAGGGTAGTTTTTAAAGCATCACAAAAAGGCTCCTTACGGGGCCTTTTTTTTTACCCGGAACATTATTTTTTGAAACCCATTTTTACAAATATATTCAGCAACGTGTCAGCATCAAAAAATCATACACACATCCCGCTACTTGTTTTCGCAAAAAATAGCACCTTGCAATCCATTGAAATCAAACAGCACTTTCGCGTACATCATGTGTTCCACGTTTACGTTATCAGACTCCAATCACTAATATTTTGAAATTACAGGAGAATTACAGGGAAATTACAGGGAAATTACAGGAAAATCATAAAAAGATAACTTTTAGTAACTAGAGTCAGGTGTGAGCTACGTACCGCCACTCGGCGTCCAGAAACAGCGAGAGGTGTAACCTTGAGAAGCTGTTCTGGTTCACAAGAAGTTATGGAGTGATGGTGATCCCTTGTGGGGGATTTGTAGGGGGTGTAGGAGAAGGGCGTTAGTCCGCGCAAGGGAAAGCCACCTGAAAGGCGAAGACGCGCCTTAGCGGCTTCGTGACGAGCGGCACGCGAGGAGTATAGCCCGGTCCGACGAAGGAGGATGCGTCCAAATCTGACAACAGAAGAAATAACCTCACAGACAAAAATGATTCCTTAAAACCCATCAAAACAAGCTCCCGAAACTGAATGAAAAAGAACCTCTGCAAACACTCAAAACAATCCTGCCCGAACCAAATCAACACCCTCAACAATTTCACTTCCGAGTGTCCGGGGGCGTCGG
>WASW01070997.1_pt1 | contig 18854 bp, 16 predicted proteins | sample 5698521 | NCBI WGS metagenome assembly WASW01 (sample SAMN11175560, study PRJNA528189) | sponge metagenome | isolation source: marine sponge | host: Leucetta | place: Antarctica: Western Antarctic Peninsula, King George Island | collected 2013-01
CCTAATACTAATGCACACTTTTGACCCAACTGTACCTGAAAGATATTTCATGACTTCGCAGCCTGTTACTTTAACACCCGCCGTAAACCCAACTAAATCTAAAGCCGCAACACTTCGCACACTGTTAACGTCTGGCAATCTTGAGTTTTTGATGGAAGCTCACAATGGACTATCATCTCGGATTGTTGAAGAAACCGGTTTTAAGGGCATCTGGGCGTCAGGACTATCGATGTCCGCAGCGATGGGGGTCAGGGATAACAATGAAGCATCCTGGACCCAGGTGATGGATGTACTGGAATTCATGTCGGACTGCACCTCCATTCCGATCCTGGTCGACGGCGACACGGGATGGGGCAACTTCAACAACATGCGTCGCGCCGTATTGAAGTTATGCCAACGTGATATCGCCGGTATCTGCATCGAAGATAAACTGTTTCCGAAAACCAATTCCTTCCTCGGCAGTGGTCAGACACTTGCGGACATTGATGAGTTCTGTGGCAAAATCAAGGCTGGTAAAGACAGTCAAACTGACAGCGATTTTAATATCATTGCCCGGGTCGAAGCGCTTATTTCCGGCCTTGGTATGGATGAAGCCTTGCGCCGCGCCGAGGCCTATTTCGATGCCGGTGCGGATGCTATTTTGATCCATTCCAAAAAATCAACAGCCGATGAAATTTTGACTTTTACCAAACACTGGAATAACCGCTGCCCCGTCGTCATTGTACCAACCAAATACCCCGATACGCCGACTGATGATTTTCGCGACGCAAAGATCTCGATTGCCATCTGGGCCAACCACAACTTACGCGCCGCACTTACCGCAATCAGGGAGACCTCACGCCAGATTTTTGAAGAACAATCGATTGCTGGTGTCGACAAAAATATGGTCAAGGTAAAAGAAGTCTTCGCATTAACCGGCAATGACGAACTTGAAGAAGCTGAGAAAAAGTACCTTCCCGGCCCGGATGAGCCTATCCGAGCGGCAAGCTAGGACCGTTCCCGATGAATTTGAAGCCGTGAATTAGTTCCTAAAGAATGTAAAACTTAGCAACGATTAACACCAATCAAACGCCGCAACTTCAATAATTTTGCCAAAAATTCGCCATCTTTCACAACGAAAATGACTTATTTGAATTCACTTTCGAGTATCAACTGGTAGCGCCGGAATTAAACGTCAATACGAGGTTATTTAGTTTAATTATTTGGTACAACGCTAAGAATATATTAGTTTGACTTTCAAACACGAAATCTACAGTCTTCCGTCAAATTTCAAAAAACATATTTATCACGGATATTTGAGTTTATGGCTAAACCTATGACGCGTGCCCTGCGATTTGTATTAAACAAGATGGGGTATGATTTACTTCGCCTGCAAAAAATCGATATTCACCACGAGGCTAAAAGTGGTCATGGACGCGGTGATGGATTTGATGCATTTGAAGCCACGGTTCCACGCCCTATCAAATCATTCGATATTATCTTACGCAGCTGCGCCAGAGTTAATGTTCTTTATCAAGGTGAACGCGATAGATTTATCGGAGTAGAAAAATCTGAATTAATCCTACGGTGTATCAATTCGGTTATTCGCTCCATTAATCATGCCACGGAAAACAATGTTAATGTTAAAATTTCACTTACAGTATTGGATGATCACTCAGCACCTGAGTTTATCAAAGACTTGAAGGTATTATTAAAAACAAGCAAATGCGCGTCTGAGTATATTCCATTACAAGGCACTGGCGTCGGGGCCTCCCTGAAAGAAGCGTATGAATTAGGGCGAAAGAGCAAGGACATCATTTATTTTGCTGCGGATGATTATTTGCATGAGGAAATGGCAATATTGGAAATAATTCAATCATTCGCCCGTATTTCTGCCGCCATGGGATCAGAAGTTGCCGTCTTTCCATCCGATTACCCGGAAAATTATCGGACGATTGATCCATGTACAATTATGATTGGAAGTCACCGCCACTGGCGTAGCGTTGAAGGGTCAACTGGGGCTGATGTGATTTCAGTAAAAACCCTAAAAAAATATTGGGATACCTATATGGAATTCACAAAATATGGTACGAGTCCAGAAATTACTGAAGAAACGACGATTAACCACATATTCAAAGAAGTCCCTTGTTTTTCTCCGCTCCCTAGTCTTTCTGTACATTTTCAGCACTATGAAACTCTATCGCCATATTTTGACTGGAAAAAATGGTGGGAAGAATCTGCGGTTAAATAAAATTTATATGCACGATCTTATTCATAGTTTTCGTGTTAGCTGTGCGGGATTTCCTGTATAGATTCCCGCCTCAGTAATGTCGCGTGTAACCACCGCTCCCGCCCCGATTACAACATTATCGCAAATATTTACGGGGAGTACTGTTGTATTAGAACCAATAGATACATGGTTCCCAATGACAGTTTTCTCCCATAAATCATGGCGTTCGTAGGCCGGTTCACCAATCGAGAATGAATCATTTATGAACATAACGCCGTGGCCAATAAAACAGTCATCACCGATCGTTACCAACTCACAAATAAAGCAGTGTGACTGCACACGGGTTCGTTCTCCAATGGTTGCATTTTTCTGTATTTCCACTAATGGTCCAATAAAACTACCTTCACCAATTTTACAGTTGTAAAGATTCACTGGATTAACAATTGAATCATTATCGCCAAATTCTACATCAACGATTTTAGCTTCATCAATTTTTGGTGTATTCCTACTCACTGTTGATCCTATTTTTTTAGAAATTCGCCAAGGACGTCGGCGACTTCTCCTATTTGTGCTTCAGTCATATCAGGGAAAAATGGAAGCGATAATCCATTTTCTGAAATGCGTTCGGAATTAGGAAAATCACCTTTATTATAACCCAATTTCTCATAACAAGGTTGCAAATGGACAGGTCTTGGATAATGCACCTGAGCCATGATGCCTTTATCACGCAATTGAGCAAGACAGCGGTCCCGTTCTTCCACCTGCACAACAAAAAGGTGATAAACAGCACGCGCATTTTGTGCTTCAGTTGGTAACTTAATCGGCAAATCTATTAGATTTTTACGGTAGACTTCAGCAACCTGTCTTCGTTTTTCGGTCCATTTCTTGAGATATTTTAACTTAACGAGCAGAACCGCGGCTTGAAGAGTATCGAGCCTGGAATTGTACCCAATACACTGATGAGTGAATCGTTCTGACTGCCCGTAATCAGAAATTACACGTAACCTTTCGGCAATTTCATCATCATTTGTAATTGCTGCGCCGCCGTCTCCATAACAACCGAGATTTTTACTAGGATAGAAGCTGTAGCATCCGACATCACCAATTGAACCCGTAATTTCCCCATCTATTTCTGCAAGAGGAGATTGAGCAACATCTTCAATGACACGAAGATTATGCGCTCTGGCAATCTCCATTATTTGGCTCATTGGTGCTGGATGCCCAAACATATGAACAGGGATAATGGCTTTTGTACGCGGCGTGATTACTTTTTCCAGTTCATCAGCATTCAACTGATAAGTGTCTGGATCGATATCGACAAGAACTGGTTTTGCGCCAACAAAAGAGGCTGCAAAAGCGGTAGATATCCACGTATTAGGTACGGTAATCACCTCGTCACCTGGACCGATGTTACAGGCCATAACAGCCATATTTAGTGCGTCGGTTCCAGAACCCATTCCAACGGCATGCCGCACACCATGAAGATCGGCAAACTTTTCTTCAAATATTCGGACTGCCGGGCCAGAGATGAAATCAGAGGATTCGATTGTTGCGCGAATAGCCTCGTCAATTTCAGTACGCATTGATTCATACTGAATTTTTAAATCTACAAATGGGATCATTGAAATAATCGCTACTTTCGAATGATGTAAAGTGACCAATAACCTCGGTTTACAGCAATTGTTATCATAAGCAAATAGTTATAGGTCTGCCCTCGGCTCAGGACCCTTTATTGAGCGTAAAGTCGTGCAAGACAGCATCGCTTATTCTGATTGCTTGCAGGGCAGCATCGCCGAGAGCGCATAAACAATAAGCAAAGGGGGTGACCTAAATGCTTTTGAACACAATCCGCGGATTGTTGGTGCGGGCGATCGGACTTGAACCGACAAGGCCGCGAGGCCGAGGGATTTTAAGTCCCTTGTGTTTACCAATTTCACCACGCCCGCACGGACGGGAAAGTATCCGAGAGTTTACCGTCCGGCAAGGCTTTTAGGGCGCGATCTGATCATTACTTTTCTGATGCGAAAATTCATCTCGGGGATGGTCCTTGGCGGCCGGGCACGGTAGTCTCCGGGCCATGACTTCAACCGAGCGCCCCCCTACTCCGCCTGTATTTGACGCGGCGTTTCAAACAACACTTGTTGATCTGTTTCGCTGGCGCCGGGACGAGCGGCATTTCAAGACTGATGTGCTGCGGGAGGGCGAGCTCGATACCCTGCTCAATCTGGCCGCGCTGGCGCCAAGCGTTGGCAACAGTCAGCCGTGGCGGTTCGTCAAAGTGACATCGCCGGGCAAACGCAAAACGATCCGGCAGAATTTCGAGAGATGCAACACCGAGGCCCTGACCGATTATCACGGCGAGAAAGCGCGGCTGTATGCATCGTTGAAATTGGAGGGTATGGACCGGGCACCGGAACAAATAGCTGTATTCTGCGACAATGGCACGGATACCGGCCTTGGTCTTGGCCAGAAAACCATGCCAGAGACCCTGCACTATTCGGTTGTCGGGGCGATCAACATGCTGTGGCTGGCAAGCCGGGCGCGCGGTATCGGGCTCGGATGGGTATCAATTATTGATCCCGTAGAGGTTGCCGCGACCCTGGATGTTCCGGAAGCATGGTCACTGGTCGCCTATCTCTGCATCGGTTATCCCGAGGCCGAACACATTGACCCGGAACTGCACCGGCTCGGCTGGCAGGAACGGCTTGACGTTTCAGAGTTTGTATTTGAACGCTAAGCTGGGCCCCGGTTTCGTTGCAGATTTGTTTTGCCAGATAATATTTCGAATAGCCGACTGAAATAGGACCGTTCGTGCAGATTATAAAGCTTCTTCCTCTGGCTCTTGCCCATGTTTTTTTATCAGAGCAATAATCTCAATAATCGTATCTTCCAGCGCGTGGGGGTCTGTATGCCGGCAAACCAGGCTGGTGCCAAATTTCCCATCGCGCATAAAGGGATAACTCCCGATTTCCACATCCGGATGACGGGCCTGAATATCTCCGAGCTCATCGCCCAATTTTCCTTCACCAACATAAGCCGCTATCGAGCGTGACAGCATGGGTTCTCCGCCGGTCAGGGAATGACGAAAGCCATCGAACATAGCGCGCATGATGCTCGGCACCCCGGCCATGACATAAACATTTTCAACCCTGAAACCGGGGGCCTTGCTGATCGGGTTAAATAACAATTCAGCGCCAACCGGCGTTTCCGACATTTTCATCCGCGCCTCGGTAACATCTTCGGGTTTGTAGTGCGCCAGCAAAAGCGCTTCGGCGTCCGGGTGGCGGCCATGATCCAGCCCAAAAGCCTTGGCGATGGATGCGGACGTGATGTCATCATGGGTTGGGCCGATGCCCCCCGTGGTGAAGACATAATCAAATTTTTTACGCAGCAGATTAACGGCCTCTATAATTTCATCCTCGATATCGGCGATCACCCTGACTTCCATCAAACGCACGCCGATAATGTTCAGTTCTGTTCCCAGATACTGAAGGTTGGCATCACGCGTCCGTCCGGACAGCACCTCATTACCAATAATGATTGCTGCGGCGGTAAAGGTTTGTTGCTTAGGCATAACGGGCTCCGGCTAGGGTTCGAAACGTATAGTACATACTTCAAAAAAATAAGAAACGGCCTCCATCACAGGGAGGCCGTTTCCAGTTGGTGGCGGGCCAGGGAACCCATAAGTTGGGAAACCCGCCGGGAGGTATGACGTTTATTCGGCGCTGACGATTTCCCACGAGCCGTCGGGTCGGCGGCAACTGGTGCCGTATGCGTCTTCCAGTTTTCCACCAACATATATTTCGGTGTGATATTCGCGGCAATATTCGCCGGTCCTTTGGTTAACCCCATCACGGGTCGGCGTCACGGTACCGCTATTGCCGCTATCGGGGTTGTTCCAGGAAATGGTTTGTCCAACAGGCGCCTGCTCAGCGCGCCTTTCCGCCCGGCCTGCATGCGTTCGGTCCGCACGGTCCAATGATTCGCCGATATTTTTACCAAACAGTGCACCAGCCAGTGTTCCGGCCGCAATCGCTGCCATTTGCCCTTTACCACCGCCGATTTTGGACCCGAGCAGACCACCAACCCCGGCGCCAAGGACGCCGCCAGCCAGCGTCTTGGTGCCCATATTGTCGCTAATGCAGCCAGACATCAAAACAGCAATGACGCCTGCACATAATACAGTTTTTGAACGTGTCAGAGTTTTCATAATATACCTCCTAAAGTGCATCCGGTTGTCAAAAAAATAATCGCTTCGGATGGTTCTATATAACTAGGTGCATTTTTAATGTCAATATTTAATATAAATATTGCATGTATTTTTATCTGTACCTGACGAAATCATGGAGTAAGCTGAGGCTCACTTGCGCGTACACATGGGGGGTCTCTCCCTTGCATTTTGAGGAACAGGAGAATTCGGTGACGCTTAAATACAATAACGACCAGCACCGGGTGTATCTGGAACTGATGGATAAAGTGAGCGATAACTGGTTATCAGTGTTTGATGGTAATACGGAATTTTTCTCCGCCGCCTACTGGGACCTTTTGCGCGGTATCTGGCGCCAGTCAACGCCTATCCGCAAGACCGATGCAATGGCCTTTATGCGCAGTGTCAAAAGTGCCCATACGGCGGGGAAATTAATTGATGCTGCCCTTGGCGCCGGGTTTCTGGATGAACATGAGAATCCCAAAGACGCGCGCTCGAAACTGCTGGCCTTGTCACCGATAACAAGAAGCCGAATAGATGACGTTTTTGATCAGGCCGTCACGGCAATCAAAAATGCGGAACGTGACATTGATGCAAAATCCGCCGCAAACGATATCTAGTTTCTAAAATTCAAGCTGACGAATTGTTTTGCTCGGCGTGAGCGCTTGTCACTTGCCGAATGACCCCGATTAGGTCTTCAATTTTGAACGGCTTTTTTAAAGTAGCGGCGGCGCCCAGATCCTTGATCCCATCTAGATAAAGTCTATGACCTGAAATCGCGATAACCGGCATGCCGGGACATTGCTCTGCCATCCAACCCAAAGTCTCAACCCCTTCTCCTTCGGGCATGATAATATCGGTAACAACAACGTCAAAATACTGAGACTTGGATAAGGCCAGCCCTTCAATACCGCCCGATGCCGCCACAACATCAAACCCAGCTTGCTCCAATCCACGACATAGTGTCGTTCGAAATTCGACGTTATCGTCAATAAGAAGGACCGATTTTGCATTAAGCATCAACCTGATTTTATTTAGCAGGGCCACGCGCCGGTATGGTTTGTTCAGCACATTTGCATTCAGATCCAATTTGCTATTCGGCAGAACCACATTCACCGCATACCCCGTCGCAAACAGTACCCGGAGGCCGGGGTGTAGTTTTACGGCTTTATCGGCAATTTCAACGCCATTAATTCCGTCCGGTAAGACGATATCAGAAAACAGCAAGTCAAACGTTTGCCCGTTATTCAAATGTATCATTGCAGAGTTACCGTCGACCGCTTCGACAACATCATAACCCTGATTGCGTAATATGGATGCGGCACTCTTTCGGAGATTTTCATCATCCTCTACCAGCAGTATGCAGCCAGAACCGCGTGCAATAACCGGCTCCTCCTGAACCGTATTTACAATGGTGGGCGGTTCTAAAGATCGCGGCAGATAAAATGTCACAATGGTACCGAGACTGTCCTCGCTGCTGATCGAAATGTGGCCTTTGGATTGTTTGACGAACCCGTAAACCATGCTGAGACCAAGACCGCTGCCAGCACCCACATCCTTGGTCGTAAAGAACGGCTCAAACACCTTCTCGATAACCTTGGGCGGAATTCCGGTCCCGGTATCCCTAACCGTAATTTTCACATAATCACCCACCGCCACATCTTCATACTGTAGCACGTCAGCCTCATCCAACGTCGCATTGGCTGTTTCAATGATGAGCACGCCGCCACGCGGCATGGCATCGCGGGAATTTATCGCCAAATTTACCAAAGCGCTTTCAAACTGGTTTTGGTCAACAATCGCCGGCCATACCCCCGTGGGGTTTTGGATCTTCAGGTCGACGGCTTCTCCAAGTGTACGCCCCAACATCTCAACAAGACCATCAACCTTGTTTGCGATGTTTGTCGAAACTGGAGACAACGATTGTCGGCGAGAGAAGGAGAGCAAACGGTTTGTTAAAGAGGCTGCAGTATCAATCGACTTTTTAATCAGTTCAATATTCTGTTTTGATGTTTCAGTGTGGTCTTCGCCGATTTCCATGATCTCGATGTTCCCAAGCATAACACCGAGAAGGTTGTTAAAATCGTGGGCAACGCCGCCCGTCAGTTGACCGACAGCTTCCATTTTTTGGGACTGGCGGAGCTGGTTTGCAAGTCGGTTCTGCTCTGTCGTATCACTTCCGGTTCCGCGATAACCAATAAAGGCACCATTGGTATCAAAGATTGGTTTGCCGCTGATTATAACATAACGCGGCCCGAGGTGGCTGGCGTGAGATATGTATTCGAAATCACTAAAAGGGCGCCGCGCGTCCAAATCTGCCTGATGGTTTGCCCATTTTTCCGGGTATGTTTCCAGCTCTTCTGCCGTGACAAAGTCGATACGACTTGTCCCGATCCTCTTGCTGCGGTCAAAGCGGGAAACCTCCGCATAACGTTCCGAAAAATATGTGAATTTTAGATCCCTATCCATTTCCCAGAACCAGTCCGCCGACACCTCCGCAAAATCCTTAAAGCGTGTTTCGCTTTCACGTTGTTCATCAACAAACCGGTTAAAAGATGCTGACAGAACGCTGAGTTCATCGGGACGCTGAAAATCGCTCATATCTATGTGAGAGTTCTGATCATATCGAGACGCTCCCGCACTAACGTGATTTATGATTTTCTCCATGCGTTTCGTCAACAAAACGTAAAATACAAATATAAGAATTGCGGCCAGGGTGAGGGAACGCATAATTCCAGAAACGATGATAATCCCTGTCCGATCGAAGAAGTTTAACAATGCCATTCGGTTGTCAACCCAGATCGTCAGAGTGCCGATGGATCTTGTCCGACCATGTATTGTCAAAGGAGATGAATAAACACTCTCCGATTGCGCGACAAAAAATTCGACGTACCATTCATATTCCTGATTTCGAACGGGCCTATTGGTATCAACGAGGACAGTGCCCAATTCGTCGTTTATCTGAGCTCGAAATATGGGCGGGTAAGCCAGCAACCCATTTGAAACCCGCTGCCCCAAAGGTTCGTCGAGCATAAAAGCAGCTTGAGATGCGGGTTCGGTCGCCGCATCAAGATGCAGTGTAATGGCCATATTCAAATTTGATTTTTCAGTTTGAAAATCAAAATAGATGTGGCCAATGCTGAATATCACGCCCAGCGTCAGCGCTGCGCTGACGGCGATCATAGCCTGCCTGAAAGAGAGGCTGTCTCGCAATTTAATGGTCATGGCTGTGATCTCACCATTTGTTCAACCTTTTAAGTACTGCATTTCAAGATTTCTGATGAAGCCATTTTCGTGCAACACTTTAATGGCGGCGTTAATTTTATCGAGCAATCCTAAACAGTTCGATTTCCGGCTCATCATAAAATGAACATCATTGGTCGAAACCGGCCAGGGGAGAACTGTGACTTTCCCCTGATGTTTCGAACTCCGGATATCAGAAATCCCATCGTAGCGCCCGAGAATGCCGTAATCGGCGCGCCCGGCGGCCAGCATTTTAATGATTGGCGACGGATCTGACGGGCGCGATCCGATGCTGATAATTTCGAGATTATTCTTCGCGAATACATCGAATTTCTCTCCATAAGAGCCGCCCATTGGCCTTAATCCGGATCGCCCGATCAGTCCGTTTAGGTTCGACAGGGGGAATTCTTCACCCCGGCGCACAAAAATGGCAATTTCGTCTTTAGTGATGGCCTCTGTATACGCATATTTTGTTGCCCGTTTTGATGTCCAGTAGGCCCCAAGTAGAATATCAAGCTCCCCGCGATCGAGCTGCTGAATAACACGGTTCCACGGCAATTCAGGCGTAACCACCATTTTCACGCCGAGCATCCGGAAAATCTCAAATGCAACCTCTGGTGCAACACCTGTTATTTGTTTTTTATCATCAGCCCGCATCATAACTGGGTACCAACCCCCCGAGCCATTTACGCGGATTGTCTGGCACGTGTTATCCGATGCAATCGCAAATTTCGCATTCAGATGAAAAATAGAAACCATTATAGAAATTGCGAAATACTTGATTATCAAGCCATGTAAGATAGAAACCTCCGTCAATCAGTGACAATCTAAAACCCACTGTTTTCTTGATGTTTAAAGATTATCGAACACTAACGTCTTCTCGACTATGGCACTATTTTTTAATCTATCCCCCTCACATGCATTCCAAAAGCGGGAATAACCAAGCGATCTTACTTGACCAATTTAATAAGGTGCACCTACCTCAACGTGTCAAACCCGATTTGCGATAAGGTATTTTTATACATAACTGAAATTCAACCGCCGTGAGAAATGCATACCATGGTGAAATGGGTATGACCGTGTATAAATACCACTATAAATGTTATCAGGGACATGTCAGATAGACTGCATACGATCTAACCAACTGCAAAATTGGGGGGGGGGGGACGCTGAATGAAATTGCCAATTCGGTTAACAATAACAACATCGTTTGTTCTGTTTACAGCGGCAACGGTCGCTTTGATAACGTTTATCAATTTCAACGAGAGCCGCCAGGGTATATTGGAAACCGCGCAGGAATTGATCGCCCGCTCAGCCGAAACCGCCGACCAAAACATCGAAAGTCTTGTCGGGCGGGCCCGCATTATCTCGGAATCGGTGGCGTCCTTGCCAGTCTCGGTGCTTGATTGGAATAAACCAACTGAAATACAGGAATTTCTATCCGCTGGCCTGCGAAATGTTCCTGAACTCTATGGCGTTTTTGTTGGTTTTCCCAACGGCGCATTTGTTCAGGCGATCAATTTCATCGCCCCCGATGGCACTCGCCGTGTTGTTGACGGAATTCCGTCCGAAGCGGCAATTGGCTGGCGGGTTATCAGACCGGATGATAGCAAAAATCAGCGTGTACAGATCTGGCGATTTTTTGACCAAAATGGTGCTGAGGTCGTTACCGCCAAAACACGTACCCCTGTCCCGGCAACCTATGATCCCAGAACACGGTCATGGTTCAAGGCCGCGCAAACGAGAGGACAGACAAATCTTTCGAAAGTCTATGTCTTCTCCAGCTTACAGCAACCCGGCGTCACCATTTCAACGCCGGTGCAGAACCTCAAATATGCGACTGTTGGTGTCGACCTCCCATTAGCCGATCTTGCCAATCTGACCAAACGGTTAAGTCCTGGCGCGGACGGTGTTGTTGCCATTATGGATGCAGATGGCGATATGGTTGCCCACCCTGAACCGGAAAAGATCCTTGTTAAGTCCGCTGATGGCGGTAAATCGACTGTTGTTTCGATTTCCGAAATTGACGATCTGCGATTACAAGTCGCCTTCAAGACCGCACAATCAACAAAAGATCGTCACTTTTCATTTAGTGCGGACGGCAAGGATTACATTGCAAACTTTAGGGCAATCGGGGGAAACGATTCTGCCGATTGGCATATCGTCAGCATTGCGGCGGTTGATGACTTCACAGCTAAACTGGTATCGGGCCTTGAGCGGTCGACGATATTGGCCATTAGCGCAATGGTCATTGCGGTTTTTGGGGTGACCGTCCTCGCCGGCTGGATCGCAGCGCCTATTATTCGTCTGCGCGATCACGCTGATAGAATTACCAATATGGATTTGACCCCGCTCGCCGAAATGGCAACTCCTTTTCAGGAAATCCAAAGCCTTCAGAGAGCCGTCGAGCGGATGCGGACCGCGCTGGATACTTTCCTTCGGTATGTCCCGCGCGATCTGGTTTACAACCTCGTACGTACTGGTCAGGCTGCCCGCATTGGCGGAAGTAACCGCGAGGTCACCTTGTTGTTTACGGATATTGAAGGGTTCACCACAATTTCTGAAAGTTTGACGCCTGAGCAAATTTTGAGCCAAACGTCCACCTATTTTGAGCAGATGTCATTTGCAATCCAGGCCAGCATGGGCACCATCGATAAATTTATCGGCGATGCCATCATGGCCATGTGGAACGCGCCGACCGATGACGAGTTTCATGTTGATAACGCCTGCCGCGGAACTCTCGCAGCTTTATGCATATCGAGAGATCTTGACACTGATCTGGTCAGTAAGGGCAAACCACCCATGCGCACGCGATTTGGATTACATACGGACGTTGTGCTGGTTGGTAACATGGGCGCCCCCGACAGGATGCAGTACACGTGTCTGGGGTCGGGGGTTAATCTTGCAGCCCGCATTGAGGGCATGAATAAAATGTTTGGAACCCAGGTTCTGGCCAGCGAGTCCGTGCGGCGAAAAGCCTCCAGCGACTTTCTGTTTCGCCGTGTCGACATTGTCGAAGCCAAGGGAACATCCATACCGGTGACCGTTTATGAGCTCATGGGGGAGCGCGGCGCGGCGTCCGTCCTTCAGGTTGGCAACGAAGAAATCAATCGCGCCTCACGCTATGAGCAAGCGTTTGACATGTATCTGCACCGTGATTTCAAATATGCCATTCAGATCCTCGAAGACCTGCAGGACGAGGCCCCGGAAGACGGTGTTATTGCCGCGCTGCTCAACAAATGCCGCGACTTGATTGCTGCGCCCCTGCCCGGCGACTGGAACGGCGTTACAGCGTTAAGTCAAAAGTAGCGAGGAAAACGTGATGTACTTGAGAAAATTACTGATTCAAGTCATCTTTTTGACAGCATGTATTATTGCACCTTTAGCTTCTTCAGTTGCCAAAACCAAAGAGCCGATTATCTGGTTCATCTGGGATCTTCCACCCGAGTTTGTCAGGACAGGACCGTGGGAAAATCAAGGTTATGCCGACAAATTTCTTAAGCTTTTTGTTAAAAATTTACCAGAATATGAACACTCAATTCAGGAAGTGAATGTCACCCGTTGGAGCCGCGAGGTTTTAAAACCAAATCGCTGTTCAGCACATTTATGGGGAGGTTTTTTCCCGAACAAACTTCTTTTGTCCAAACCCTATAGTTTTACCCCGCCCCACGTTGCCATCTTTCATAGGCGCCATCAAAAACGCATTGGCCCCAAAGGCACCATTGTCTCCTTAAAAGAGTTATTAACGCAAACGGACCTCAGATTGATGATCATGCGCCTGAACGTAAGCGAGGATGCCGAGCAAAGCCGTTATCCGGTTCTATACCCCTATCTTCGTCCCTATCTCGGGGAAACGCACCTGATCGAACAAAAAAACAGTCGCAACGTCGTCAACTTGAAACTGCTAAACCGTGATCGGGCAGACTATACACTTGGTTATCCATCAACGATTACTGCACAAAGACGCATAAAAGGCCTGAGAGATGATTATATTGCCTATCACCTTAAAGAGCACAGTCTGTATAAGGCCGTATACGTCGCGTGTAACAACGATAACCACGGGCGCGCCGTCATACAGAAAATAAATACTCTTTTAAACAAAAAGACATTTATGAAATTCCTTTCCTATCATGAAGAATGGAATAATGAGGACGCCGAATTCAGGCGCACAACAATCGATTATTTCATAAAGGGGAAAAAGCTCGATAACGTGATTGAATGATACTCGGATTAACCTTAAGGCCGTTGTTGCGCAGCTCGTTCCGAAATTGGTCAAAAACTCTTTAACCATATGGACCGGGTTCGAATTTAAACCGTCCGCCTGTCTAGAGAAAATCTCTGAGCATCGCAACCAACGGCACATCGGCTGCCGGCATCGGGTATTGGGATAAATTGATCGGCCGAACCCACTTCAATTCCTGCCCTTCAACTGGTGTCACGTCGCCCTTCCAGATCCGGCAGGCATACAGCGGCATCAGAAGATGAAAATCGTTATAGACATGGCTGGCAAAAGTTAGGGGGGCGAGGCAACTTTCCGTAATATCGATGCCAATCTCTTCTTTAAGTTCGCGCACCAGCGCTGTCTCCGGCAATTCGCCCGGCTCGACCTTTCCGCCTGGAAATTCCCATAGCCCAGCCATCGATTTTCCGTCCGGGCGTTTGGCGATCAGGACGCGGTTATCAATGTCTACCAGTGCGGCCGCAACCACGAGTACAGTGGGCAATCCCTTTGCCGTGCGGAACGGTGCATCAAAACAGCCGGCCCCTATCTCTGGTGCGGCATCAGGATCGGTAGTCGGCATTGATCGAGATATATCCATGAGTAAGATCGCAGGTCCAGACGGTCGCTTGTCCATCGCCGATGCCAACATCTGCACCAATCACAATGTCCTGACCTTTAACGTGTTCAGCAACGGGCGCCTCATCATAACCATCAACAACGGCGCCATTTCGCGCCACATCGATACCGCCGATTTGAATAGCCAGTTTGTCGCGGTCCGCGGCCTCACCCGATTTACCAATCGCCATAACGATGCGGCCCCAGTTGGCATCCTCGCCGGCAATGGCCGTTTTAACCAGCGGAGAATTGGCGATGGCGAGGGCGATTGTCCGCGCCGCCGCATCATTTTCAGCGCCGCTGACGGTTATCTCAATGAACTTGCTGGCCCCTTCTCCGTCTCTGACAACCTGATGGGCAAGGTCCGTCATAACGGCGTTCAGTTGGGCGGTAAAATCGCTGATCAATGGGTCGTCAGCGCTGGAAATTTTTGCCTGCCCGTCGACAGATCCAGTGGCAAAAACCAGAACCGTGTCACTCGTCGACGTATCGCTATCAACCGTGATTGCATTAAAGGACTTAGCCACCCCGGCGCTGGTCAAGGTGCTGAGAACATCCGCTGGGATGGCCGCGTCGGTGACAATAAACGACAACATGGTCGCCATGTCAGGCGCGATCATCCCCGACCCTTTGGCAATACCCGAAATATTAACGGATACATCTCCGATTGTTGCTATCCGCGAGCTGCCTTTGGCGAACGTATCGGTGGTCAAAATCGCCGCCGCCGCCTGCTTCCAGGACGCAGCGTCCGATTGCACAAGCCGCTCGGCCGCTTCCGGCAAGGCATCAATAATCATATCGAAGGGCAGTGGCTCGCCAATAACCCCGGTTGACGCCGCAAATATGCGGCTTGGGCGGCAAGCCAGTTGATCGGCCACCGCTTCCACGCACTTTTCAACCGCTTGGGTACCAGCGCCGCCGGTGAAGGCATTGGCATTACCAGCATTAACAATCAACCCGTTCGCCTCGCCAAGTGGCAAATGGCGCCTGCACCAATCAACCGGTGCGGAAGACGTTTTTGATTTGGTCAGCGTACCGGCAACGGTTGTCCCATCCACAAACGAGGCAAACAAAACATCATCACGCCCCTGATATTTCATTCCGGTCGCAGCGCTCGCCAGACGGACACCGGCAACAGCCGCCATTTCCGGGAACCCGGCCGGGGCCAAAGGTGATTTATCAGGATGTTCAGCCATGTCCGCGGTCCTCAATTTGCCCCTAGTTCACTGTCTTCACACCATCTTTCGCGGGTTTGGCAATCCGATCAAGGAACTTTTCAATCTTGGCCTTGGCACGCAGCGACTCAATTAACGCAAGCCCAGCTTTCTGACTAAGCTCGGCGCGCATTTTTTCAACCGATTCTTCAAACGTCGGCGGCGTTCCGGTGCGGCGGTCTTCAAGTTTGATAACGTGATACCCGAATTGGGTCTTGGCGGCTGTTTTTGTGTAGTCGCCTTTTTTCAACGCATAAGCGGCCTTTTCGAAATCAGGAACCATCTGACCGTGGCCAAAAAATCCGAGATCGCCCCCAGTCGGACCGGAAGGACCCGTTGATTTCGTTTTCGCCAATTCAATAAAGTCACCGCCTTTATCAAGCTCAGCAATCACGGCTTTGGCTTCGTCTTCTGTTTTAACCAAAATATGACGGGCGTGAATTTCTTCTGCCCCGCCCTTGCTGGCAACCGTCCCATCATAATACTTTTTAAGCGCGGCGTCGGTAACCTTGGCGTCGATTTCCCGCGTCAGGGCCATGCTTTGCAGAATTTGACGTTCAACCCGGCCGATTTCCGTCTTGAATTCATCCGATTTTTGATACCCCTGATCGCGCGCATAATCCGCTGCCAGATACCCATCAACAATGCTGTCGAGCAAATTGGGTAAGATGATTTCCATAGGAATTTTCTGATATTGTTGCGGCAACTGGGTTTGCGCCCGAACCACTTCAGAGCGGGTAATATTCACCCCATTAACGGTCGCGAGGACCGGATCTTCGCCCGCCGCGCTAAGCGGCGCTGACACCATGGTGGAAAACAAAAAAGCAGCGCAAACGCCAGTAAAACTCTGTTTAAACATCGCAGTAAATTCCTATCTGATCCGAACGCAAATGCCGGGTATTAATTTCATGCCAGCGATAAAGCATATCACCCGCCCCGGCACAAGGCCGTCCGCCATTTTCTCCATCACAAAATCGGCACAATTCACCCCGGCGTATGGTTCCACTTTCCCAGTCGATATTCGCCGCCTATGATCATTTTATGAAACAGCTTTCGCGATACATCAAAAGCGCAGCCGCAGTATTCAGCCTGGTTACCACGCTCGCCGTTCCAGCAGGCGCGGCAACCGACGAGCCCCTGACCAATGCCAAAATCATGCGTAATTTTAACATCATCGCTTTTGGAAATGAATACACCCAAAGGCGCTACAAAAATGTTCGAAAATGGGCCGGCCCCATAAGGGTCGGTATTCAAGGCAAAAAAATTCCATCGTACTTCGAAGCCTACGTACGCCAACACATTCGAGATCTGTGGACCATCACCCATCATCCGATTGAGCTGTATTATAGTTTTGCCATGCAGAAGACCGGCGAGTTGGCAAAAGACTTCGACCCGAATAAAGTCAATTTTATACTGTTCTATCTTCCTGTTGAAGAGATCCCCAAAGCCGTCTCCAAATATTTTAACCATGACGAAGATCAGGTCCGGCAAATGATCAAGGTATCAACCTGTTTTGCCAAACTGTTCACTAAGAAAAACGAAATTACTGCCGCCATTGCAATCTTCCCGGATCATCGCCCGAAAGAACACATGCGCGCCTGCGTGGTTGAAGAAATTACTCAAATTCTTGGGCTCGCCAACGACTCCGACCGGGTAAACCCGTCCATCTTTAACGATAAAAGTAGGCACTTCGAGTTGACGGAACACGACCGCTGGATGCTCAGAATGTTTTACGACCCGCGTATCACGCCGGGTATGTCGCGCCAAGATGCGATGAGAACCGGATGGCAAGTTTTGAAAGAAATCAGGCCGGGTAAATAGATCTGCGAAACAATATCAATATTGGGAGCCTCTTTTGACCGTCATCAACATTCAGTTCACCCTTTTTTCCGCTTTTTATTCGCCGTTGATCTCAAGCATGTCGGGCGGATTTTTAAAGGCCGAAGGACTTGAGCCCAATTGGTCCGTCTCGCCGCCGGGGGTATCCGCCATCAAGGCATTGGAAGACGGGGACGCCCATGTGATCCAGTCGGCTCTCAGCCAGGGGTTTGCTGTGCTCGGCAAAGGGGAAACCCCGTCTGCCGTGCATTTTGCCCAGGTTAACGAGATGGACGGGTTTTTCCTGACCGGGCGCGAGCGCGATCCCGATTTCAGTTGGAACAAACTTGAACGTTCGGAAATCGTCCTGTTCAAAGGCGGTCAGCCGCTGGCGATGTTTAAATACGCCTGTTTTAAGGCGGGCATCGATTTCAATAAAATCACCCCGATCAACGTTGGCGGCGTTGCCGATATGGACACGGCGTTTCGCAGCGGCCAAGGTCAGTACGTGCTCCAGCAAGGCCCCTTCCCCCAGCAACTGGAAGCCGACGGCGTTGGTCATATCGTAGCGCAAGTCGGCCCGCTGATCGGTCCGTGCGGATTTTCCAGCCTCGCGGCTAAGCGGGACTGGCTCGAGACTGACATGGCCAAGGCTTTCACCCGGGCTTATCGCAAAACCCGTGCCTATATGAATGACACCCCGGCCGCCGATATTGCAAAGGCTGAGAAAGAGTATTTCCCGCACATCGATCTGGGTGTCCTGACCAGATGCATCGCCACCTACCAGGCTCTCGGATGCTGGACCCCGCATATCGAGATTACCCCGGACGCATTTGAGGTGACCATGGATGTGTTTGACTACAACGGACTGCTGAGGGAACGGTATGCCTATGAGCAAATTTGTTCTACGCCGCCTGCGGGCTGAGAGAGTACGAGGGGTAATGTTCTCCAATTGAGATATCCTAACAACATCCGAATTGATTTGTTGAGTGACCATATGTTCAATGAATCACAAGATCGAATCGTACATAAATTCGTCAATATTTGGAGAAGAAGATTGGCAGAAGTTGATCAGAAACAAACATCCAATGCAGTGATTTTCAGAGTAAACACATCGAACTAAAACAAAATGTAGCATCACTAACCCTTTGTGGTGTTATTGATGTTAGATTCCCGAACCTTTCGGTTGTTTTGACGTTACTTCACTACAGGTCATATATTTGAATATGTTTCAATTGATTAAAGGTAACTGCCCAGGTAGGGCTGCCTGACAGTCAGGCGCCGCGGAGTCGGGCGATCAGGATTTCGGGATCCTGCCTGAGCGCG
>WASW01081842.1_pt1 | contig 18748 bp, 15 predicted proteins | sample 5698521 | NCBI WGS metagenome assembly WASW01 (sample SAMN11175560, study PRJNA528189) | sponge metagenome | isolation source: marine sponge | host: Leucetta | place: Antarctica: Western Antarctic Peninsula, King George Island | collected 2013-01
TTTTGCTAAATATCGCTGCCAATTATGGTGGTCGATGGGATGTTGTTCAGGCCTGTAAGAGTATTTGTCAGAAAGTACAAGATCAGCAATTAAAGATTGAAGATATTAGTGAGCAAGAATTTGCTAATCATCTTTCTACTAGCACGGTACCTGACCCAGATTTGTTTATACGCACGGCTGGAGAACAAAGAATTAGTAATTTTTTGATTTGGCAAATGGCATATACCGAATTCTATTATACCGATGTTTTTTGGCCGGAATTTGATGAGCAACAGTTACACTTGGCATTAGAGCAATTCAGCCAGCGCAAACGAAAGTTTGGTCTCACTCAAGAACAAGTAGAAGCTAACCCGTAGTGCTTAAACAAAGAGTTATTACCGCAGTCATTTTAGCATCCATTGTGGTGCTGTCTATGCTGTTTATGCCTAGCAATTGGTTTGCTGGGTTTTTAGCATTGATAGCCTTGGCTGGTGCTTGGGAATGGGCTTCTATGGTGACCAAAACACAACTGGCAAGAATAATGTATGTGTTGGTCTGTGCGGGGCTGATTGCTGGTTGCTGGGTTGCGCTTGATGAAAGTCATATACGCTTAGTCATGTTGGCTGGAAGTGTTTATTGGGTATTTATACTGTTCTTGCTATCTTTTTATCACTCTTCTTGGTTAGGGAATTATCTCTTAGATGGGTTTCTCCATTACAGTGGTTACTTAGTTATTGTGATTGGTTGGTTGGCGATGACTGGATTGCATAAGCAACAGCCGATGTTGTTATTGTTTTTATTCATGTTGGTGTGGGTAGCGGATATTGCTGCTTATTTTACCGGGAAGAAATTTGGCCGCACTAAACTTGCAGAACAATTGAGTCCTGGTAAAACGCGCGAAGGAGTATTGGGCGCGATGCTGGGAACATTTGCATTCTCACTTATTGGTGTTTGGTTGTGCCAAGAACAGTTGCAATTGGGCGTGGCTGTGTACTTTGTTATCTTATGTGTGTTAAGTGCATTGATCTCTGTGGTAGGGGATCTGTTCGAGAGTTTACTAAAACGTAGTGCAGGGAAAAAAGACAGTGGCTTTTTGATTCCTGGTCACGGTGGTGTATTAGATAGAATTGACAGCCTGTTAGCGGCATCACCTGGCTTTATGCTGGGTTTGTATTGGATGTATTAAGTGATGCAAGAAAATAATCTATCCAAAGGTGTTGCCATACTAGGGTCTACGGGCAGCGTTGGTAAAAGCACATTGGATGTCATTGAAAGAAACTCAGATAAGTTTCATGTCGTTGCGTTAGGCGCTAGACAGTCTGTCGATGAATTGTTTGAGCAAGCAAAAAAATTCTCGCCGGACTATGTTGTGTTAACCGATGAAAATGCAGCCAATGAATTTAAACAAAAATCTTCACAACTAGATTCTGTTCCTGAATTGATTGTTGGTGACGAGGGTTTGATTGCAATTGCTTCATTGCCTGAAGTGGATTGCGTGATGGCCGCGATAGTTGGGGCGGCAGGATTACTGTCAACATTAGCGGCGGCCAAAGTAGGGAAGACATTATTGCTTGCAAATAAAGAAGCATTAGTTATGTCTGGTGAGCTATTAATTGCTATCGCTGAACAAAATCATGCGACGTTACTGCCTATTGATAGTGAGCATAATGCAGCATTTCAATGCATGCAAAACCTTGTAAACATGCAGGTTAACGCAGGTGTTACACAGGTAACCTTAACCGCTTCTGGTGGTCCTTTTTTACATACGCCTCTGTTGGAATTAGCACAGGTGTCACCTGACCAAGCATGTGCTCATCCAAAATGGAAAATGGGCAGAAAGATTTCAGTCGATTCGGCTACTATGATGAATAAAGGTTTGGAAGTGATTGAGGCATGTTTATTGTTCTCGATAGATGTATCAATGGTGAATGTGGTGATTCACCCGCAATCAATAGTGCATGCGATGGTGACCTATCAAGATGGCTCTATACTTGCACATATGGGGTTCCCAGATATGCGTGTGCCGATTGCTCATGCGATGGCATGGCCTGGTCGAATTGATTCAGGTGTGGATGGGTTAGATATGACTAAGCATAGTGGTTTGGAGTTTTTTGAGCCAGATTTGCAGCGATTTCCTTGTTTGAGGTTAGCGGTTGACGTGCAAAAAACTGGCGGTGCGTACCCTGCTATTATGAACGCGGCTAATGAAGAAGCCGTACAGTCTTTCTTAGAGGGGAAAATTAAATTTTCTGAAATATATAATGTTGTTGATAGTGTTGTTGAAAAATTGGAACCAGTTGCAGTAGATAGCGTCGAAGCTATATTGGAAGCCGATCGATACGCACGTCAAACCGCGGCTCAAAAAATCTTAGAGATAATCAGTTAATCCCAAATATATGAATAATATTTTAATTAGTGTTGTGTCTTTTATTGTTGCAATCTGCGTGATTGTGACAGTGCATGAGTTTGGTCACTTCATTGTTGCGCGTTTACTCGGCGTCAAAGTGTTACGTTTTTCTGTTGGCTTTGGTCGTTCATTACTTCGTTACGTTTCTCCGAAAAGTGGTGTGGAGTATGTACTTGCCGCAATTCCTCTTGGAGGCTATGTGAAAATGTTAGATGAGCGTGAAGGGGATGTTGAACCTCATGAGCGGCAACTCGCTTTTAATCGACAATCAGTGGGATCTCGATTTGCTATTGTTGCCGCTGGTCCGGCATTTAATTTTATATTTGCTGTGTTTGCTTATGCCTGTATGTACATTGTCGGTGTGAATGGTGTCGTTCCTGAAGTAGGTAAAGTAGAGAAAGATAGTCTCGCTTACCAAGCCGGCTTAAACGCGGGTGATGTGATTACGCAAATTAATGATCAAGCTGTTTTTACATGGGAAGAAGCCAGTATCGAGATGATTAACGAAGGTTTGAAGACTGGTGTGATCAAGGTGGGTAAAAAAAATCAGCAGCAAGAAATATCAGCAGTGATGCTCGATCTTTCTGATACTAAAGCGTTATTAGATGAAGGTAGCCCGCTAGAAAAAATCGGCGTTGAACCTTGGCGGCTAAAGTTGAAAGCTAAATTAGGCAAATTCACTCCTGATAGTGCTGCTGAAAAACAAGGCTTTAAAGAGGGCGATGCGATTTTGTCTGCTAATGGCGAGAGTGTTTTAGATTGGTCACAATGGGTGAAGATCGTTCAAGCAAATCCGACTACCCCGATAGCACTGCAAGTATTAAGAGATTCTGAGCGGATAAATGTCAGCCTTACACCCTCATCCGAAGAGGTTGATGGTCGGAATGTAGGCAGGATTGGTGCGTATCCGTGGATTAACGAAATTGAGCTTGATAAGCGTCAAATTACTATCCGCGAGGGTATTGTCGGCTCCATAGCCAAAGGAGCATCAAAAACACTTGATATGAGTGTCCTGACGGTTAAACTGCTAGGTAAGCTCATCACTGGTCAAGCATCCGTAAAGAATATCAGTGGGCCAATATCTATTGCAGAATATGCAGGTATTTCGGCGCAACTCGGATTAGCGACATTTCTCAGTACTTTAGCGATCATTAGCATTAGTATTGGTATACTTAATCTTATGCCCGTACCGATCTTAGATGGTGGTCACCTAATGTACTATATGATCGAGATGGTTAAAGGAAGTCCGGTATCTGAAGCGACACAATTAATCGGACAAAAAATTGGAATTTTTATGTTGGCTGGATTGATGTCGTTGGCGTTTTACAATGATTTCCAACGTGTATTTAGCTAATCAAATTAAATGGTAAACGTGACAATAAAAACAATAAAAACAATAAAAACATTTATCTTAACAGTTGTACTGCTGTGTGTTTGTGCTGTTAACGCTGAACCTTTTAAGATCCGAGATATTGTTATTGAGGGTTTAGAAAGGATTGAGCCTGGAACTGTCTTTACCTATATCCCAGTCAAAGTGGGAGATGTATTTACGGATACTGATTCTGCTGAAGTTATACGGGAGCTTTATAAAACGGAATTGTTTAGTGATGTGGCTCTACGCCTTGAAGACTCGGTTCTTATTGTCGAAATAAAAGAACGTCCTGGAATAGCGTCACTAGATATTGTTGGAAATAAAGATATCCCTGATGAACAGTTAATAGAAAGCTTAACCGATATTGGAATAGCTCCCGGTAGAGTTTTGAATCGATCAGTGTTAGATCGTTTAGAGAATGAATTGCTGCAACAATATTTTGCTCGAGGTAAATACAATGTGCAGATTGAAATTTTAACGACCGAGCTAGTGCGAAATAGAGTTGACGTAAAAATTCAAATCGCTGAAGGAACAGCTGCAAAAATAAAAGATGTAAATATTGTAGGTAACTCTATTTACAAAGATAAAAAGCTGAAGAAAAAATTCGAGTCTAATAATAAACCATTTTGGAAAATTTGGGCTGATAATGATACGTATTCAAAACAACGTTTATCGGCTGATCTTGAGCAGTTGCGTTCTGAATACCTCAATACTGGCTATTTGAATTTCTCTGTTGATTCAACTCAGGTTTCAATCACACCTGATAAAAAAGATATTTTTATTACGATTAATGTTGATGAGGGAGACCAATATACTCTTGCTAGTGTCAAATTAGCGGGTTCTTTTGAGATTCCAGAGCAAGAGCTTAAGGATTTGTTGGTTGTCGAAGTCGGAGAGATATTTTCACGCAGCCAGGTTGTAGCATCATCTGAACTGATATCAAATCGTTTAGGTTCCGGTGGCTATGCTTTTGCTCGAGTTAACCCTATTCCTGCCGTTAATGAAGAAACTAAAACAGTAGATCTCACATTTTTTATAGACCCAGGGAAGAGAGTTTATGTCCGCAGAGTTAATGTGGTTGGGAATCAGTATAGTCGGGATGAGGTTTTTCGTAGGGAATTAAGGCAGATGGAGGGTGGTTGGTATTCGCAATCAGGTCTAGCGGCGTCACGACGAAGGATTCAGCGCTTAGCATTTGTTGAAAACGTTGAATTGGATACGGTCAAAGTTCCTGGTCAAGATGACGTAGTTGATATAAACATCAGTGTGTCTGAGCGACTTGCAGGTAGTTTTTCTATTGGTGCAGGATTGTCTGATAGTCAAGGTGCTGTTATTACAACTAGTGTTAGCCAGGATAATTTCCTTGGAACGGGTAAACAAGTATCTTTTAGAATCAATACAAGCAAGGTAAATACAGTCTACGATTTCTCATACATTGATCCTTATTATACTATTGATGGCGTCAGTAGAGGTTTTGGTTTTAGTTATATTTCGACTGATGCAGAAGAGGCTGATATATCTGACTTTAGTTCTGATCAATTTAGCTTGCGCGCAAATTATGGAATACCAGTGACTGAAATTGATAGAATTAGCGTTATTGGGGATATCAGAACAACAGAAATTAATACTAGCAGCAACTCCTCTAATGAAGTAACCGGATTCCTGAATGATAATGGAAATGATTATCTTAATTTTAATGTCACTGGGGTTTACACCCATGACAGTCGAAATCGAAGAACATTTGGCACTAAGGGGCTCTATCATAGAGCGAGATTAGAGTTTTCAGTTCCCGCTAGTGATCTTGAATACTACAAAGCAAGCCACGAATATATATGGCTATTTCCGATAAATGAGACATTTACTTTAGCGACACGATCAGAAATTGGTTATGGAGATAGTTTCGGAAGTACAACAGATTTGCCATTTTTTGAGAAATTTCGAGCAGGCGGCACAGGCTCGGTTAGAGGCTTTAGAGATAATACTTTGGGGCCACAAGATTCTCAGAATGACTCATTTGGTGGTAACTTTCTAACAACTGCAGGGGTAGAACTTTATTTTCCAGTTCCCGCGCTGATTGAAGCATCAAGATTTAGGCTGGGTATTTTTGCGGATGTAGGTAATGCCTTTGCAGAATATGATGATTTTGAAACAAGCGAGTTACGCGGAAGTGCCGGCCTAGAGATGAATCTAATTACAGGGCTAGGTGGAATAACGGTGAGCTTTGCTAGCCCGTTTAATGATGGTAAAGATGACGAAACTGAAGTATTCCAATTTGAATTGGGAACAAGTTTCTAACTCAGGAGAGATGTCTTGAATATACGACGAATTACTATATTTTTATTGGTACTAATTGTTAGTACTACATCAGCTGCTTATGCCGAATCCAGAATAGGTTATGTGAATTTTGGAAAGCTGATGGAAAAATCCCAGCAAGGCCAAGCGGTGAGAAAGGCTTTAGAAAGTGAGTTTTCAAGTAGAGATAAGCAGCTAGGTGCTTCACGTGATGCAATTCTTGAGGTGGAAGGAAAACTAAAGAATGATGGCAGTATTATGAGTGAGTCAAGTCGAGTGCAACTTGAAAGAGATATATTAGGCAAGAAGCGTGATCATAATCGCTTGCGTGATGAGTATCGTGAAGATATCAATATTCGTCGTAATGAAGAAATCAGCGCATTACAGAAAAAAGTTTATGAGGTTATTAAGAAATTCTCGCAAGAAAAAGATTATGATCTTGTGTTAACGCAAGCTGTTTTATATGCCAGCCCTAAAGTTGATATTACTGAGCAAGTTCTGCAAAGACTAAACTCAGGTCAGTAATTAGATATTAAGTCTGTTGAAAAATGGTATAACTTATAGTGTTCGTGAGCTAGCTGGTATCATTGGGGTAGAAATACTCGGTAACGGTGATGACGAGATTACTCATGTTGCTGACCTTGAAGATTCAACTAAAGGTAGTCTGTCATTTGCAGCGTCTAATCAATATTTAGATAAATTGAAACTTACTAAAGCAACTGCAGTAATTATTCCGGAAAGTCTAGCGTCTCATTGTCAAGCGACTGCACTAGTTTCTACTAATCCATATCTGAGTTTTGCACGAGCCGCGAAACTTCTTCATCCTGAAGATGAATGGATTGCTGATATTCACCCGTCTGCTGTTATAGATAATGGCTGCAAGATCGCTGATAATGTTTATATTGGGCCAAATGTTGTCATTAGTGCTAAATGTACTATTGGCAAAGATTGTTATATTGGTGCGGGGACAGTTATTACAGCATCATCTTTCATCGGTGCTTCATCTCGTTTAATTGCTAGAGTGAGCGTTGTTGGGCCTACGATCATGGGTGAACGTGTGATAATTCATCCAGGAGCTGTGATTGCCAGTGATGGGTTTGGTTTGGCAAATGATAATGGTGTATGGGAAAAAATCCCTCAATTAGGCCGAGTTATCTTAGGTAATGATGTTGAAATCGGTGCAAATACCACAATTGATCGTGGTGCGCTAAAAGACACAATTATCGAAGAAGGCGCTAAGCTTGATAATCAAATCCAAATTGCGCATAACGTTATTGTTGGTGCTCATACTGCTATTGCTGGTTGCACTGGTATTGCTGGGAGTACAATCATAGGTAAGCATTGTGCTATTGGTGCAGCGGCGGGAATTCAAGGGCATATTAAAATAGCTGATGGTGTACAAATTTCAGGGATGACTGCGATTCGTAAATCCATTACTGAACCAGGATTGTATTCGTCAGGCACTACTGCTCAAGATAATAAAAGTTGGTTGCGTAATGCGGCAAGGTTTAAGGATCTTGATGCATTGTTCAAACGTGTCAATGGTATGATTAAGAAATTAGAAAGAATCGATAAAGGAAAATAATATGGATGCCGTCATGTCCGTCACAGAAATAATGAAGTATCTTCCACATCGGTACCCTTTCTTGCTGCTAGATCGAGTGGTCGAATGTAAGCATGGTGATTCAATTGCAGCGATTAAAAATGTCACGATTAATGAGGTTTTTTTTCAAGGGCATTTTCCAAATACACCGGTATTCCCCGGAGTATTAATACTTGAAGCCTTAGCTCAAGTGTCTGGTGTTTTAGTATTAAGCGATCCTAAATTAAAACCTGAGAATGAAAGTTTATTCTTATTTGTTGGCATAGATAATGCCCGTTTTAAACGTCCGGTTGTCCCTGGTGATCAATTGCGACTAGAATCACGTTTAACAAGAATGAAAAGAAATTACGGTGTATTTGAGACCAATGCATATGTTGAAGGTGAATTAGCAACAAGTGCGGAACTAAAGTGCATGTTTAAAGACTTATAAATATGGGAAATACCGATACATTACACAATGCTAATGATGCTGCTATTCATCCAACAGCAGTCATTGATGTAAGTGCAACAATAGCTGCAGGTGTTAGTATTGGGCCGTATAGTGTAATTGGTGCACATGTGCAAATCGGTGAAAGCACAACTATTGGTCCACATGTTGTTATTCAAGGGCCGACTGAAATTGGAAAAGAAAACCAGATATTCCAATTTTCCTCAATTGGTGAGATTCCTCAAGATAAAAAATTTGCTGGTGAAGATAGCCAGTTGGTGATTGGCAATAACAATACCATCAGAGAGTTTTGCACGATTAATCGAGGTACACATGCTGATCAAGGCTCAACTGTTATCGGGAATGATAATTGGATTATGGCGTACGTACATATTGCCCATGATTGCGTGATCGGTGATGGTACTATTTTCTCAAATGGAGCATCACTGGCAGGACATGTCACCGTTGATGACTTTGCAGTACTGGGTGGCTTTACATTAGTGCATCAGTTCTGTCATATCGGAGCACATTCATTTTGTGGAATGGGGTCTGCGCTGAATAAAGACCTTCCGCCGTATATGATGGCTTCCGGCAATTTGGCGAAAGCATTTGGCTTGAATAAAGAAGGTTTACGTCGTCGAGAATTTGGTGAGGATGTGATTCAAGCGCTTCATCAAGTATATAAAGCTTTGATTGTTTCAAGGAATTCTCGTTCAGAGCAATATGAAAAAATAAAAGATATCGCTGAGCAATTTAGTGAAGTAAGAGAGTTTGTAGAGTTCGTTGAAAATAGCCGGCGAGGAACTATTCGCTAGTTCTATCTGGTTAGTTCTATTGCTCGCTGAGCAAGTTCCTTAGAGTCTATCCCTGAACTTAATTTGGCGTGAATTTCTCCACGGTTTTTGATCATTTTTTGATTAGTCTGCTTGTCATTTACTAGTTCAACTAGCGAATTGAATAACGACTCGGCGGTTGCATTATCTTGGATTAATTCAGTATAAGCACGCCGGTTTAAAATGATATTAGCTAGGCAGATGTGCTCAATGTTTACCATGTGGCCAAATAATTTATAGGTGATGGGTGATATTTTATATATCACTACCATCGCTTTGCCCATTAACGCTGTTTGTAATGTTGCTGTACCTGATGCAATGGCAAGCACTTGGCAGCGCCTAACAGACCCATAAAAATTACCTTTTTGGTAGCTGATGGGTAAATTGTATTTATTGTAGTTCTTAAGATCATCGATATTTGCGCCGGGCGCTACTGGTAATATAAATTTCAGAGTGGGGTATTTCTTCAATAGGCGTTGAGCTGCCTCTATCATAACGGGCAATAGTTTTTTAATTTCATTTTTGCGACTGCCAGGAAGTAGCCCAATCGTGGTTATTTGATCTGAGGTGTTGTCGTTGGGCTTGTATGTCGCATCGATGTCACTCAATAAGGGGTGGCGTACAAGACAGACAGGCACGTTCTCTTTTTTGTAGAAATCTAGTTCAAATGGAAATAAAACTGCCATCAAATCAACGCATTTCTTGATTTTCTTCACGCGGCCTGTGCGCCATGCCCATACTTGTGGGCTGACATAAAACATGACTTTTATACCAAGGCTTTTTGCATATGTAGCAAGTTTTAAATTGAATTCAGGATAGTCTATTAGAATCAGAAGGTCTGGTTTATTGGATTTAATATGTTTCTTGAGTGTGGACAATATGCTGCGTAAGCGCGGGTAATGTTTTAATACTTCTGCAATGCCGATGACAGATGTTTCACTGACATCAAACAATGTTTGTACACCAGCGTCACGCATTGTTTGTCCGCCGATACCAGAGATTGTTGTTTTTTTATTAAGAGTGGCTAATTCAGTTGCCAGTTTTCCGCCAAGTAGATCACCAGATACTTCGCCTGCAACAATAACAATATTCATCGATGGTGTTCGCTAACCAAGCTGTTGTTGAAAAACACTAATAACTCTATCAATCTGCTCGGATGATAGTTCTGGGTACATAGGGAGTGAAAGGCAGTTGGCAGAAACATTTTCAGTCGTAGGCAGTGACACAGCAGGCTGGTTATTTGTAAAAGCGATTTGTTGGTGTAGGCCTTTAGGATAATAAATAGCAGAAGCGATGTTTTTTTCGGCAAGTGCTGCATGAATATTATCTCTATGAGAATCTTGAATTGTATATTGATGATATACGTGAGTGCTGTCGGCAGATTCACTGGGTGTGGTGATACCTAAGGCTGTTAATGCTTCTGTGTATTTTGAAGCGTTGGCATGGCGTTGTTGGTTATATTGGTCAATGCGCTTTAATTTAATGCGTAATATGGCTGCTTGCATTTCGTCTAAGCGACTGTTGTAGCCTGCGATGGTATGTTCATATCTTACCGGGCTTCCATGGTTGCGTAGCAGCTTTAATGTTTCTGCAAGCTTATCATCGGCTGTGCTAATCATGCCGCCATCACCGTAACAGCCAAGATTCTTGCTTGGGAAAAAGCTAAAGCAGCTAATGTCACCTAAGGTGCCTGTTTTTTTGCCTTTATAACTAGCGCCAAATGATTGAGCACAATCTTCTACTAAAAATATATCTTTATCTTTAATCAATGATCTTATTGCATCGATATCCGCAGTTAACCCAAACAAATGAACGATAATGATCGCGCGTGTTTTTTCAGAAATTGCTTTTTTGATGCCTGCGGGGTCTATATTTAATGTGATGGGGTCTATATCAACAAACACTGGTGTAGCACCGACATGGCGAATCGCTTCAGCAGTGGCTGCGAAAGTAAATGAAGGACAAATCACTTCATCACCGGCTTCAATGCCTAATGCGCGCAATGCTAGATGCAATGCATCAGTGCCAGATGCACAACTTACAGAATGTTTAATGTTTAAATATTCTGATACTTCATCTTCTAAGGCATGAACACTAGGCCCCATGATGAATGCAGTGTTTTCTAAAGTATCGTTAAGTGCGCTTTGGACTTCATCTTTTATGGATTGGTATTGCTGTCGCAAATCAACCATAGGGATTGGTGTTGAATTCATGATAATTACTTAGCGTTATGTAGTTGTATCGTGTCAGCGATTTGATTGGCTGTGTGAAGTGCGCGCAAACCATCCATGCCGGAAACAAGAGGTTGAGAATTATTGTGAATACAAGCTAAAAAATGAGTGATCTCAGTTAATAGTGCATCGGATTTTTCGAAATTAAAACTTTGCGCGTTTATTTCATTCTTGTCTTGCGTATAAATTTTTAACTCGTGATTTCCAAGGTCGGCAGAAAAGTAAGCATTGCCTTGAAATAGACGTAATTTACGTTCACTTTTAGTGCTAACTCTGCTTGCGGTGACATTAGCAACGCAGTCATTGGTGAATGTGATTCGTGCATTAGCAATGTCGATATCATCAGAAAGAACACTCATTCCTGAAGCTTGAATTGATTCGATGTCTGACTTCACGATACTAAGAATAATATCGATATCATGAATCATTAAATCAAGTACAACATTGACATCCGTACCACGCGCCTTAAATGGAGATAGGCGTTGAGATTCAATGAATTTGGGTTGCTGCATATGTTCATCCATCGCAAGCACAGTTAGGTTAAAGCGTTCGATATGACCAATTTGTAGAATGCAGTGATTGTTATAGGCAATTTCAATCAGCTCTTCTGCTTGCTGAGTTGTAGAGGTCATGGGCTTTTCCAGTAGCACATGCTTGCCACGCGATAAGAACTGCTTGGCTATCTCATAATGAGAGGGGGTGGATGTGACGATGCTGATAGCATCAACATCATCAATTAATGTTTGAAAATCGCTGCTTGCTTTTGCATCTGGGTATAAATTAGCCATTTCCTCAACGGTTGTAGGGTCGCTATCAACCAAGCCGACTAACTGGCAATTATCTAACGCCGCATACTTTTGAGCATGAAATTTACCCAAGTACCCCGTACCAATGACCGCTATATTCACAATTCCCATTCGACTAAAATTCTGTATTATAAAAACCACGAAGTATACGTCCTCTAGCCTAAATATGGGCATCATCGAGTAAAAAAGACACTTGATCAAAAAGCACTCTAATGTTGTTGAATTCGCTGATATGCAGATTGATATCAACACCTATGCCGGAATTGATGAAGTTGGGCGTGGCCCTCTGGCTGGGCCCGTGGTGGCATCAGCAGTGGTACTTGGAGATGCTTATGAGTGGCAGCACCTTAAAGATTCAAAGATGTTGACGCCTAAACGACGTGAAGCCTGCGCCATTGAGATCAAGAAACATGCTTTGGCTTGGGCGCTTGGCCGATGTGAAGCTGAAGAGATCGATCAATACAATATCTTTAATGCTAGTTTGCTAGCAATGAAACGTGCATTTGAAGGCATTTCTCTAGCGACAGATTTGGTGCTGGTGGATGGCAAATATAGCCCTGAGTTATCAGTGCAATCATTTGCGATTATTAAAGGTGACCAGCATGTGCCAGCTATTAGTGCTGCCTCTATTCTTGCTAAAGTAACCCGAGATTTAGAAATGTGCGAGTTAGATAAATTGTACCCACATTATGGATTTGCAAAACATAAAGGTTATCCAACGGCTTACCATATAGACGCACTTAAACAACATGGAGCATGCAGTCACCATCGTCGAAGCTTTAAACCGGTTGCCAACGTATTAAAATGAATCCGCAATTTGTCCATCTACGGTTACACAGTGAATTTTCCATCGTTGATGGATTGGTACGTATTCCTGCGCTAATGCGTAAGGTGCCTGAGTTAGAGATGCCAGCTGTGGCATTAACAGATTTCTCAAATTTATTCGCGCTGGTTAAATTTTATCGTGCGGCCATTTCCAATGGCGTGAAGCCAATTATTGGCGCTGATGTTTTAATTTCAGATTCGGAAATGAAAGAGCGATATCGTATTGGATTGCTGTGTATGAACAATACAGGTTATCGCAATTTAACCGAGTTATTGACGCGTGCTTATTTGGAAGGCCAACATGGCGGCCAACCGACTATTGATCGAAGTTGGATTGATGAATTTAATGACGGTTTAATTGTGCTCTCGGGTGGTCGCGAAGGTGATATTGGTAAGCTAATCCTAAAGCAAGACAATACGCGTATTGAAGAATCGATTAGCCGCTGGAAACAGACATTTTCAGATCGATTTTATATGGAATTACAAAGGACAGGCCGGGAAGGTGAAGATGTTTATAACGAACGTGCGTTAGATATTGCTGAAAAAAATAATCTTCCCGTGGTTGCGACCAACGATGTTAGATTTTTGACCACAGATGAATATGAGGCACATGAAGTACGCGTGTGTATTAATCAAGGTCGAATACTGTCAGATCCTCGTCGTGCACGTACTTACAGTGAGCAACAGTATCTTCGGTCGGTTGATGAGATGGTTACGTTGTATTCTGATGTGCCTTCTGCAATTTCAAACACAATAGAAATTGCTAAGCGCTGTAATGTACGCTTAGAGTTTGGCAAAAATGTTTTACCGGAATTCCCCACGGGTGAGCTCACTACAGATGAATATCTACGTGAACAATCTAAGCTGGGATTACAAAACCGTTTAGAAGGAATTAAATCATCACGTGAATCTGTTGATCTGGGGTCCTATGACCAACGGTTAGAAGTAGAACTTGATGTGATTGAACGCATGGGTTACCCGGGTTACTTTTTGATTGTGTCTGACTTTACTAAGTGGGCAAGAGAAAATGGTGTCCCGGTAGGGCCTGGTCGTGGTTCCGGTGCCGGGTCTTTGGTTGCCTATGTGTTAGGGATTACTGATATTGACCCACTCGAATATGATCTGTTATTTGAGCGTTTCTTGAATCCTGAGCGGGTATCTATGCCTGATTTTGATATCGACTTTTGTATGGAAGGGCGTGATCGGGTGATTGATTATGTGGCTACTCGTTACGGCCGAGAAAAAGTGAGTCAGATTATCACTTACGGAACCATGGCGGCGAAAGCAGTGGTGCGCGATGTGGGCCGTGTGCTGGGTCACCCTTATGGCTTTGCTGACCGCATTGCCAAGATGGTGCCTTTTGAAGTGGGTATGACATTATCTAAAGCATTAGATCAAGAGAAAGACTTCAAACAAATGGTGGATGAGGAGGAAGAAGTGCGCACGCTCATCGACATGGCGTTACAACTTGAAGGCTTAGCGCGTAATGCAGGTAAGCATGCAGGGGGTGTAGTGATTGCACCTTCAAAGCTAACCGACTTTACACCGCTTTATTGTGAGGAAGGCGGCGCCAACGTTGTTACGCAGTTAGATAAAGATGATGTTGAAGCGATAGGCTTGGTCAAATTTGATTTCTTGGGTTTACGTACGCTAACTATTATTGATCGCACCTTAGATAAGGTGAATGCGCGTTTAGAAAAAGAAAATAAGCCGCCAGTGGATTTGAATGCTTTACCACTTGATGATGAAGCGACCTATACACTACTGCAAAACCAACAAACCACCGCTGTTTTCCAATTGGAGTCTGATGGCTTAAAAGATATTCTCGGTCGCTTGAAGCCTGATAAGTTTGAAGACATCGTTGCCTTGGTTGCTTTGTATCGACCGGGACCATTGCAGTCAGGCATGGTGGATGATTTTATTGATCGTAAACACGGCGCCTTGGTTGAATACCCTCATCCTGACTTGGAACCAATTCTAAATGAAACCTATGGCGTTATTTTGTATCAAGAACAAGTGATGCAAATTGCGCAAGTCTTGGCAGGTTACTCTTTAGGTGGTGCTGATTTGTTGCGACGCGCCATGGGTAAAAAGAAAGTAGAAGAGATGGCAAAACAACGTGCCATTTTTGTCAAAGGATCGACTGAGCGTAATGTAGAAAACACCAATGCAAATTTCATTTTTGATTTAATGGAGAAATTTGCAGGCTATGGTTTTAATAAATCACATTCCGTTGCCTATGCCATGTTGTCATACCAAACTGCCTGGTTGAAAGCACATTATCCTGCTGAGTTTATGGCATCAGTGCTGTCTGCTGATATGGACAATACGGATAAAGTTGTGCATTTGCGTGAGGAATGTAAAACCATAGGGTTAGAAGTTTTACCGCCCTGTGTCAATACTTCTTATTATGGTTTCACTGTCACTGAAGAGCAGAAAATTGTTTACGGTTTAGGTGCGATTAAAGGTGTAGGTGAAGCAGCTATCGAATCGTTAGTGCAAGAGCGAGAAAAAGAAGGGCAATATAAATCGCTTAACGATTTTTGTATGCGGCTAGAAACGCAAAAATTTAATCGTCGCAGCATGGAAGCCATGATTCGTTCTGGTGGGCTAGACTCGTGCGGGCATACACGCGCAACATTAATGCATCACCTACCAAGAGCAATGCAAACTGCTGAGCAACATCATCGCAATGATGACATCGGGCAAAATGATATGTTTGGTGGCGGTCAAGTCGTCGCACGTGAAGGGGTGATCGAAGAAAAGCCAGAATGGGATGAAGATTCGTTACTGGCAGCAGAACGAGAAACGCTAGGATTGTACTTTTCCGGTCATCCAGTTGATCAATACCGCGACGAACTGGCGAGCCTGGTGGGTAAAACATTGAGAGATCGTTTGGCGCAGCCGATTGCTCCAGTGGATACTAGCTATCGAAACAAAGATGCCAACATGGTCAAAATCGGTGGCTTGCTAATGGATATGCGTTTGCGAAATAGTCCCTCAGGACGTATTGCGTTTTTAACCTTAGATGACAATACGGCGCGTATGCATGTTGCAGTATTTGCGGATGCTTATAGTCAATTCAAACACTATATTGTGAAAGATCAAATTTTGATCATTGATGGTGTTATTAGTATCGATGACTATAATGGCAAGCCGCGAATTCGAGCCAAAGAGATTACTCGATTAGATGATGCACGAATTGATTACGGAAAAGGCATCGTGATTAGTATTAATGCTGAGGAGCAGAAAAGCTCATTGATTGCAGATCTAGAAAACACCTTGAAGCCCTATCGTGATGGGCATTGTAAAGTGTTGATTCAATATCAATCTGCACAAGGTGAGGCTAAATTCCAGCTTGGTGAGCAATGGAATGTGGTTCCAGAAAGGGATTTGCTTCGAAGGCTGTCGAGTTTAGAAGGCGTGATCGCGGCTAGAGTCGTTTATTAAGCAGGCTTTATTAACTTATTTTTTGACACTTTCCTGCAATCGTCGCCGAGTCCGACTATAATGCAAAAAATTTAATGAAAATAAATATCTATGGTTTCTGATTATTTAGAATTTGAACAACCGATTGCTGAGTTAGAAGCAAAAATCAATGAATTGCGTCGGGTTGAGTCAGACAATGAAATGCAGCTGGGAGATGAAATTGCCAAGTTGGAAGCAAAAAGTCGCGCACTGACTGAAACTATTTATAAGGATTTGTCTGCTTGGCAAGTGGCCCAGATCGCTCGTCATCCTCGTCGTCCATATACTTTGGATTATGTGGAAAGATTATTTACTGATTTTGAAGAGTTACATGGCGATCGTGCGTACTCTGATGACGCCGCTATTATTTGCGGTATTGCAAAATTTGAAGGTCGTTCGATTGCTGTTATTGGTCATCAAAAAGGACGAAATACTAAAGAGAATCTTAAGCGTAACTTTGGTATGCCTAGACCAGAAGGCTATCGTAAAGCATTACGCATTATGGAAATGGCAGAGAAGTTTCAAATGCCGATAGTCACATTTATAGATACACCGGGAGCTTATCCAGGTGTCGGCGCTGAAGAACGCGGGCAAGCGCAAGCGATTGCTCGAAATCTATATCGTATGGCCGAATTGAAGACACCTATTATCTGTAATGTGATTGGTGAAGGCGGATCAGGTGGTGCATTAGCTATTGGTGTTGGTGATCATCTATCAATGCTTAGTTACAGTACTTACTCAGTAATTTCTCCAGAAGGTTGTGCATCAATACTTTGGAAAAATGCAGATAAAGCAGAAGATGCGGCCGAGACATTAGGCATTACTTCTGATCGACTGTTAGAACTGAATTTAGTCGATGAAGTTATTAAAGAGCCTATGAGTGGTGCGCATAGAGATTTAGATGTCACTAGTGAAAATATGCGAGTTTCGCTTAGCGCAAATTTGGGTCGTTTAACAAAAATGAATACTCAAGATTTATTGGAAGCGCGATTTGAACGACTGACATCATACGGCGTATTTAAAGATTGATTTCGCTGGCAGTGTATGTCTGTCATTCTAAATAAACTGCGAGATTGTCTTTCACATATTGAGACCAATAAATCTGTTTATATCGCCTATAGCGGTGGAATAGATTCAACTGTACTCCTCCATGCGGCTAACTTGGTCTGTGCAGATAGCGGTCATTCGTTAAAAGCAATACACATTGATCATCAGATTCATGCTGACTCTCAACAATGGTCGCAGCATTGTATCGATCAATGCCAAATGCTGAATATTTCAATAGAGACTATCAGCGTCGACACCCAGCAATTTCGTCAACACGGTACCGAAGGTGCCGCACGCGAAGCGCGTTATCAAGCCTTTGAAAATGAATTAGATGTGCATGATGTGTTATTCACAGCACATCATGCAGACGATCAAATTGAAACTATCTTGCTGCAACTATTTCGCGGTGCAGGTGTTCACGGGTTAGCGGGTTGCGCTCAATCTAGGGTGATTGGAAACGCTTTGCTTGTTCGTCCATGGCTAGAAATTTCACGTCAAGAAATTGCGCACTATGCTGAGAAAAATAAATTGCAATGGCGTGATGATCCATCGAATGATTCTCTGGTTCATGATAGAAATTATCTGCGCCATGAAGTGATGCCTTTGCTGCATGAGCGCTGGAAAGGATTGCGAAAGACGGTTGCACGCAGCAGTCAGTGGCAAAGTGAATCTTCAGATATGTTAGATAGCCTGGCGACATTAGATGCGGCTGACATTGTCACTGACGAGTACTCGCTAAGTATTGAGAAGTTAACAATGTTAGATAACGCGCGCTTGAAAAATGTATTGCGTTGGTGGATTCGAAATGCAGATTGTTTGGTGCCTAGTGCGCACGTGCTAGACAGTGTCATCAATGATGCGATCCATAGTCGAAGCGATTGTGAAGCGTGCATTCGATGGAAGAACAATGAAATTAGAAAATACCGCGGGCAGCTCTATCTGAAAACAGCTAGTGCGACTCATGATGCAACATTGAGTTATCAGTGGGATTTAAAGCAAGCACTCACGATCCCTTCGCTTGATCTGACATTAACACGAGAGCAGTTGGATCAATCTGGCGTCAATTCAAACAATATTGATCAATTAACTGTCAGCTTTCGTCGCGGTGGCGAAGTCATGCGCCCACGTGGCCGCGGGTGTCAAAAAGAATTAAAAGCGCTATTTCAAGAGCAAGGTATTAAGCCATGGGAGCGCGACAGGATTCCCCTGCTATTTCACAAGCAACAACTGATTTTTGTCTGGGGATATTGGATTGGTGAAGGATATTGATTGAGGCTACCTCCAGGCTTTGGTACTCTCACATCCCATCTTGCATTTCGGAATTTAATTGATGACACGGTACATCTTTATCACAGGCGGGGTGGTCTCTTCATTAGGTAAGGGCATCGCCAGCGCCTCCTTAGGCGCCATATTAGAAGCGCGTGGCCTATCGGTCACTATGATTAAACTAGATCCTTA
>WASW01082584.1_pt1 | contig 18748 bp, 17 predicted proteins | sample 5698521 | NCBI WGS metagenome assembly WASW01 (sample SAMN11175560, study PRJNA528189) | sponge metagenome | isolation source: marine sponge | host: Leucetta | place: Antarctica: Western Antarctic Peninsula, King George Island | collected 2013-01
CGGTTTATGCGACGATGTATCCGATAATTTCCGCGTCATATCGCCCAAGGGGTTTCGGGTTCTGACGTGAACGGGGTATAGCTCACAAGAAACTTATAAAAAATGGCACTCTTGTGGGTGACCGCGACTTTTTTAATTACACGGGTAAGGCCAGATGCGGTTCGAGCCGGGCGGGACGAACGTTCCGTCTTTCTTTCGAAAGGACACCAGAACATTTTTTTGAGCCGCCGATAAACTCAGCATCGATGCTGAGTCATAAGGCGGTTGGTTGCGGTAAAAAGCGGTTGGGTCCATAAAATAACCCTCAATTGGGGTCACAACTGAGCCGTCATTCGACCACTCCGGTAGAGCACTATACAGGATAGCAAGATGCAGGGCATCGCGGCGCACCCGCCGACCCATCTTGCCGGTGTTGCTGGTTTTGCCGATCTCATCGCCAAGGTTGACGCCTGCGCCAATCGCCAAGGGCGACATCTTCTGGAGGTGGGTGTATTGGGAATAGGTCCAAACGGGCAAGCTCGTTTGCTCGGGCGTATGGCGCAGCACGATTTCGATGCCTTTTCTGTTGCCGTCATTATTGAACCGGCCAACGACGGTTCCATTGGCAATTGCCAAAATTGGCGTGCCTCTCGGCTGAGGGATATCAATGCCTTTGTGCAAAGCCACGCGTTTGCGTTTGCCCGAATAATCAATCGCCCATTGTTCACTGTCGATTTGAGGGCAATTTGCGCCGCCGATAAAATCGGGTTGCAGGCCGGTTTCAATCACCCCTCTGGTTTTTTGGATGGCAACGTTTTCCGGCCCGCTGCCACCTCTGTATTTGCCGACCATCTTTCGGATTTTGTCATCGATTTTATCGGGCGCGACATATCCGTCGAGTTTTTCGCATCCATCGCACGATGACGCATTGGCGGTCTTAACAAAAACCGGGCAGGCGAATCCAACGAGTAGAACCAAACTTAATATGCCTCTTGGTATTGATATTATCCGTCTCCCATTAGGGCAAACGGTGCCCAGAACAGGGGGTGGGCATAACTGAACAGCATTTTCCCCTTCGGGTCCGTAAATCCGGAGCGATCAATCATTTCAAGCATCGATTGACGTAGTGCTTGCGCGCGGGACAGGGCGGGGTCGGCAGCCTGGCGGCTGAAAATCCCCGTTGTTAGGGCCATCGCGGAATCGCTTTGAACCGGCCAGTTGCTGACCAATAAGGCGCGGGTTCCGGCGTAGAAAAATGCTCGTCCGAGACCAGACACAGCTTCAGCCCCGGCCCCGTCGCCTGACGCCGTATTACACGCTGATAAAATCACCCAATCTGCATCCATACGGAGGCCGAGTATTTCGCCCATGGTCAGCAGGCCATCCTCACGGCCGCCGGTCAGAGCCGGAGACGATAACGCCAAAGCCGGCTGAACCAGTCCATCCAGATCGCCCGGAACAAGACCATGGGTGGCAAATGCAATCACCCGGTATTGGGTCAAATCAATCGTCTTGACCAAATCTTCACTGGCCTTTTGTTCCAAAAACAGATTTTGATTGCCGGTATCACCGAGGGCACGGGCCATGCTTTTCATTTCGGTCGCTGTTTCCGGCAAGCGGGGTAGCTGCGCAATGCCGGCCTGCTCAAGGTTGCGCGTCTGGGGCGCAGCGCGCAGTTTTAAGATCGCCGGGCCCGTCGCCGTATCGGTGGCCGTATTATTGGCGACACTGACTTCAGTTGATCCCGTTAAAGGGGCCTGAAGAGGACCGAACAACGGATCGCCGAACCCTATAAAGGCCTGGCGATTTTTATCACCGGCCGGCAATTGCCGTAATGTTCTAAGCGCACTGACGGATGGAATCAGAGTAACCGCGTGGCGTTTTACCAGCCACGGCGCCGTCCGGTAATTGGCGAACCAGACTTCTGGGTCGCCTTCAAGACTGAACGGCTCGGTCGGCAGCAGTGACAGAGGAAGCCAGCCTATTGGTCCATGCGCAACAACGAGAAGATTGGGCGCACCTCTGAGGGTTGCCTCCAAGGGTTTCAGGAATTGGCGGTAAATTTCATAGGCCGCTTTAAAATCGAAGTCGGGGGCCGCGCCGGATGATCCGGCGCGTGGTTCGAGCGCGCCTCGGATATGATAAACCATGTCGTCCAGATCATCATACCCGATATTTACGGCCTGAAAACTGACACCGCCCTGCTTTGGCACCGCCCAGACATAACTGCGCTCGGTTCCGATATAAAACGAGACCAGCGCTTCGCCCCTGCGCAGGGTTTTTTGCAGTGCCGCTATCGTTGGCGGTTTGGGATTAATCAGATCGGCGTATTCCGGGAAGCCCTGTTCGAGTTCTTTCATCAATGCGGCGCGGGCAACGCGCAGGTTATCGATACGAAGGCGAAGGTCTGAGACGACCGCTTTATCCTGCTGATCTGTCGGCGCGCCAAGAGCGTCGGCAAGGCGGCTAAACAGGGCGGCAATACGTTTTCTCGCGTCCTGTTCGCGGCGCACGTAGTCAGCAAGGTTTGGATTGGCGGCAAACGTTCGGGCCCCAGAGGCGGCAACGGCTTGCTGGACACTGCCGCCGCGGGCAATCTCTGCCGCTCGAAAGGCTTCTTCTGCGATGTTAAAGTTAATGCCAAGATCTGCTATTTGGGACTGGGTGCCATTCTGGATACGGGCCAGCAATCCGATGTAGGACTCGAGAATTGCGGCGCGCCAGACAAATTTGGTCGAATTGGCTTCGCTTTCTTCTTCGCGCGGGCGGGATCTCGATAGATAGTTAGGAAGGGCTGATCGAAACCCAAGCAAGGCCTCTTTATCATTGCCAAGGGCTGCGTTAGCCATCGCCAATAACGCCGCTGTCTGAGCCGTTTCAGGATGTTTTTTACCGAGTTTTGCGCTCAATCGTTTGTATTTGGGCGCCAGATACCCGGATGCCTCGCCCGCCCGGCCAGCCTTGATTAACGTTATGATGGCGGGCGGATGGCTGGAGATCATTTTTTCGCGCACAAAACCCCGATCACTCAGGCCGGCAGCCATACGATCAAACGCAGCCATTGCCGCGTCCCATTCACCGTCGGCGGCTAAGGCAGAGCCCAGAACGCGCCGGGTCAACGCAACCTGTTTAGCGCCGCCGCCGGAACCCGTTGCTTCAAATATTTTAAGCGCTGCCAGACTAAGCGCACGAGCTTCTTCAAGCCGCCCCTGAGCCAGCAGAACCTCGGCAAGTTTGCGCGCCAAATTGGCCGTTGTATCACTGCTTTTACCGAGCTTGGCAAGAAAATCCAACAGCCCCTGGCGGATAATAACTTCGGCTTCGACAATACGTCCCTGGCGTACCAGATTGTCCGTCAGGTCCTTTTTCTTGTTGGCAATCCGGGACGGCCGAATGTCCATTTCGGACGTTCCTTCCAAACGCCTGAGCTCTTCGCGGCGATGGCCCTCCGCTTCCGCCCACTTGCCCTGCATTTCAAGGATCAATATTTTGAGAGACAGTTCTTCAACATCTATTGCGAACAAGGCCTTTGGAGATATGCGGCGCTTCGAGCGCATTCTGGTGATCACCTGAAGGGCCAGATCACGGGCCTCTTCCGCCGCCTTAAAGTTGCCGCTGCGGGCCTGAATTTGCGCCAGTCCGCGATAAGCCACGGGCGTTTCGCGCACGGCAATCGCCTTGTTGATGGCGGATAATGAACTTTTAACATTGCCCGCAGACCGTTCCGCAAAGGCCAGGTTTTTATAAATCGCATGAGTGGTTTTGGGGTTGATATCCGCCTTTGCGGCATATCTGGCGGCTTTCCGATAGTCACCGAGAACCTGACTGTTCCGGCCAATCTTACGCGCTGCACTGCCCCGTTTGTTATAAAATTTTGCCAATTTTCCAGCGTCTGCAGCGGGTGGTGGTTGTTTGTCAGCGATGTTCTGATGATGTTCGTTTTTTTCAGGCTCAGCAATTTTCTGCTGACTTAAAATCGCCGTAACATCTTCAATGCTGCGCGGCGGCGCAACAAAAGAAACATCGCTCTGCGCGGCCGTGATAACCTTGGCTTCTTCTACAGAAACCGTTCTGGTTGACTGACAAGCGGCTGTTAAACCGGCCAATACTACGGCGCCAAAGACCAGCACCAATCGTCTCGAAAATACCATCACACGATCACCTTCCACTTTAAGGAAGAAGTAACCCCCGTATAATCCCAAATTCCCAGATGCTGAAATAGACTAAATCAAGTGTAGCGTAATATGGTCTCTAATGTAATTAATTTCCGAGCTCAATAATCTGCCCGGATAACACCGAATGATAATCGCATTGACGCTCGTTATCGAATTTTAGGAGTCCCTGATAAAGTCACTTTTTAAGTATCAAGGCGCGGCTATTTTATGTCTCTTTATAGAGAAGATCATTGATTCCCAGCAGCATATTGACATCACCCTCTGCGTCAAACAGAGGCAGCGTCAAAACCGCACCCTGTACAAAATCACGTCCTCTCGTGGCTTGAGCACGGATTCCGAGTTGAGGAGAGTTAGAGTTAACAACGAAGCTATACGCTTCAAGAATTAACGCGCGTCGTTCGTCTTCAAAGGCGTCCTCTACGGACATGCCTGTCGCATCATATTGGAATAATTCGACAATTTTGGTGCCGACAAACCGGTACACAAATTTCGGCGCTGACCCCGAACGAATGACATCGGCAACGAAAATCAACGGGGCGATCTCATACACATCCATAAGGTTGACATCGGTCCAAGAGGGCATCGGAGCGAATGGCAGTTCATCCCAATAAGAATACAGGCGAGCAGTATTCTGAAAAAGTTGGGAATCGGCTCGTGCATCGCCAGAAAGGGTAGTATTCATGGTCAATAAATAATATCAATGATGCAATTAATAACCACATAACCAATGGTCATTCTTAACATATCACGACCTTCACGGGCGACGTTGATTAACATCGAACATGGTCCTTAAATGCGGTCGGTGAAATTCAGTTCGTCCGTCTTGGACGCCCTGGCAGGCGGTATACGTCGATACCTTCATCGTCCAGGTCGGTCGATTCCTGATCGCTGGCTTCGCCATAGATTCCGCGCTCGTCGGCTTCTCCATAATGAATTCGCCGCGCTTCATTGGCAAACTGGTCGCCGACATTGTCAAAATTGGTCTCAACTTCGGTGCGCAACGTATCAACGGCTTCAAGGATTTTTTCAGCTACTTCCAAAGCGCGTTCTTCAGCCTTTTGCCCTATATTTTGATCTCCAGCAGGAGCGATTGCTTTCGACCGTGACGGGGTGATATTGGGTGCCATAATCGCTTTTGTAACGTCAGAACTGGCGCAGTAAGGGCAGCTGACATCTCCTCCGGCAGCCTGCGTATCATAGGCAGAGCTGTTCTTGAACCAAGCCTCGAATTCATGGCCATCAAAGCATCGGAGTTGATAAAGAATCATTTTTTAATGCCATCCATTCCCAATCGGCGGAATACTATACTACACTGCTAATAGCTCAACCCATAAACGAAATCCGTTAATAAATGAAAAATACCACAACTAACGATCTTCGGGCCCGTCACCTTAAAATCACCAATCCCTCGCCATGGGTTAGCCGGTTTGGATCTCTGGTGCCGGCAGGCGGGGCCGTGCTTGATGTTGCCTCAGGCGGCGGGCGACACGCGCGCTGGTTTCTAGAGCGCGGCCACCCGGTAACGGCGATTGATCGTAACGGTGGACCTCTTGAGGCGCTTGGGGAGAATCCCGCTGCATCCGTGATTGAGGCGGATCTCGAAGATGGCTCATCAGTATTTACGGCGGCGGGCGCGCTGGCTGGGCAACAGTTCAGCGGTATCGTCGTTGTAAACTATTTGCACCGAGCGTTGTTCGATGATCTGCTATCGGCGTTGGCGCCGGGCGGCATTTTCATATATGAGACGTTCGCCCTCGGAAACGAAGATTTTGCCCGTCCGCGTAACCCGGATCATTTGCTTAAATCCGGCGAACTCTTAACCCTCGTGCAGGACAGATTGCAGATTGTCGCGTATGAGCACGGGATTACGCAATCGGCGGAAATACCTGGCGTTAAGCAGCGCTTGGTTGCGGTTAATAACCTTGAAATAAGTAGGCGTGGGGACAATGAACCATCGCCAATGCCGATTGATGAGCCTGATTAATGTGCCCTAATTAATCGGTCGGTCATTGCGCAAAGAAGGCACTTTGGCCCGAACGCTGTCGACCAGGTCAACATCGATGTCGGCAATCGCAAACCCAGTTTGCTGGCCGCCATCGGCAAGAACCTCACCCCATGGGTCAACGATAATTGAATGACCATAGGTTAACCGGCCTTCGCCGTGGTCGCCGCACTGCGCCGCAGCAAATACAAAACAACTGTTCTCAATAGCACGGGCCCGCATTAGAACATGCCAATGAGCTTTCCCTGTCGGCCGGGTAAATGCCGCCGGGATTGCCAGAAACTTGGCACCCGCATGTGCAAGATGGCGAAACAGATAGGGGAAGCGCAGGTCATAACAGATGGTCATGCCGAGTTTGCCCCAGGGCGTATCCGTTAACACAGCCTCACGTCCGGGCTCATAAGCGCTTGATTCCCGGTACGATTCGCCGTCATCAAGATCAACATCAAACATATGTATCTTATCGTAGCGCGCCGTTATCTCTCCCGCGTTGTTGATCATGAATGACCGGTTCGCGAATTTCGGATGGCCTTTGTCATCAAGGACTGTGTGTTTGACGACAAGCGAGCCGACCAACAGCCAGATATCGAGCTCGGCTGCCAATTTCCGAAACGCCTTTAAGGCAGCATCATCATCTTCGGGCACGGTTTTAGCCGCAAGATCCTTGCGGTTAAGGTCCATCACGTTAACCACTTCCGGCAATACAATCAGGTTTGCCCCGGCTTTTGCCGCATCGCGTACTAAAGCTGTTGCGTGGTCAATATTTGCCGCAACCTCCGGGCCCGTCGTGGTTTGCACGCAGGCGACTTTGAACGTGGTGCCCATCGGTTTGTCCTACCCCGCCAATCCGAGCTTAGGGTCAAGTTTGCCGCGTTGATCGAGCATATGGATCGCATCACAGTCACCGATGTGTTCGCCATCAACAAAAACCTGCGGCACCGATGTGCGGCCTGTTTTGTTAATCATGTCCTGGCGGGCACCAGGTGTCGTTGAGATATCAATTTCGCTATAGTCGACCCCCTTACTGCCAAGCAGGCGTTTGGCCTGCATACAGAAGCCGCAAAACGGGGACGTATATATTTCGATTTTCGACACGGTTCTCGATCCTTAAATTTGGTTTGGCCACTGTCATATGGTCCATTGCGCAGTAGATATAGGTCGAAAATACAAAAACAAAAGGTCATTTCGACGGGTTTCAGCACCTATTCAGAAAATTCCGGTATTCCAGCACCAATGTCAATGAACACGCGTTCGGCTGCGCTTACTATTTGCAGGGTCTCCGCTTCGGGCTGATCATACCCCAGCGTCCCGACGTCATTACTTTGGAACAATGTATATATTGCCTGATTTGAGGTGCTCATAATTGGAAATCCAATCGACTCACCCGTAACCTTTTTTCCAGATTTGGTCTGCAATTTTAACGTCACCAGCATTCCGCAAGGTTGATCGATCATTATCCTAAAGGCTTCATAGACTTTCTCCCGGCGCTCAGGCGCGACAAGATCCTGATAATTTTTCCCCGTTAATTCCTCTCCGTAACGTGCTACAATTCCTGTTCCAGCAAGACGGATAATTATCCGTTCAACGGAGATAACTTCATGTATAACGAGATTGGGCGCCAATTTCGGGACGGCAAATATATCCAATGAAGATTGACGAGGGATCAAACCTTCTCTCGGCAGGCTGAACCAGTAGTCCATAAACCTTTTTGACAGTGGATTTGAAAAATCTATTTTGTCTTTACCAGAATAGTCCATTAAAACAGATGTTATCAAAATCCTTCCAATCTCGCAATTTTTCATACACAAGCATGCAGAAATTGTAGTAAATTTGCTCGGAGGCGATATCGTGTTTTCGGAACTTTTAGTTTGAGGACGTATTTTGTCGAGTAACGGAGCGAATGGCGTAAATAATATCATTGACTGGCGTCAATTGTCTGATCGCGGACAGCAAAATCACGTCGCTAATCTTGAACGCCATAAATCAGTGTTAAGAGTGATTAACGCCTTTGCCGTTGATTTGATTGCAATTGCAACAAAAGAAGACCTGGCGTGGTATATTGCGCGCGAAGTTGTTGGAAAACTCGGTTTCAAAGATTGTGTGGTTTATTTCGTTGATGAAAAGCGGGAAAACCTCCATCAAATAGCCGTCATCGGCGTTGATAAAAACCCGGCCCAGAACCACATCGTCAACCCAATGATCATTCCTCTTGGCAAAGGCATTACGGGATATGTCGCCAAGTCGCAGGAACCGTTGATCGTCAACGACCTCGACAAAAATGATCTCTATATCGCTGATATTGGGAAGGCGCTTTCCGAAATTTGCGTGCCATTGGTTGATGGAGATGCATTGTACGGCGTGATTGATTGTGAAGACGCTGAACGCGATCACTTCACTTCTGAACACTATGAGGTATTGACAACGGTTGCCGCAATGGCGAGTGCAAAATTACGCTTGCTTGAACAAGATCAACGCCTGGAGCTGATCACCAAACTGCGCGCGGCAGAACAACGGTTCCGTGATTTTGTCGAAACCGCATCAGATTGGTACTGGGAAATGGACCAGGATCTTCGTTATTTTTATTTTTCGCCCAAGGCAGGACGCGACGATAACTTCCCAAACACATACTTCATCGACAAACTAAGATCAGACGTTAAACCCGACGGTATCGACGATGATTATTGGCAGGACCATCTCGATGATCTTAACGCGCAAAGGCCTGTTCGAAATTTTATTCAATCCCGGCAAGCAAAAGACGGTCAGCGCGTTTGGCAATCGATTTGCGGCATTCCAATATACGACGAAAGCGGTATCTTTACAGGGTATCGCGGTACGGCGGCAGACATTACCCGCCAAGTTCATGCCGAACAGGCCATGGCGCGCGCCGTGAAAGAAGCCGAGCAAGCCAATCTGGCCAAGTCAGAGTTTCTTGCCGCAATGAGTCATGAATTACGCACACCCTTAACGTCAATCTTGGGTAGTCTCGGTTTGCTGACCTCTTTAATGTCAGATAGCTTGCCCGAAAAGGGACGAGAGCTGCTGGAGATATCGACCCGAAACGGCGATGCAATGCTGCGTTTGGTAAATGAATTATTGGATTACGAGAAAGCGATCTCGGGAACAATGATCATTGAGAAAACCGTGCAAGATCTTGGCGAACTGACGGCAACTATTGTCAAAAATTCAGAAGGATATGCGGCAACACAATCAGTTACCTTCGAATACGCGAAACCCCCTCAAACCGTATATGCGGAAGTTCAGAAGCATCGTTTTGAGCAGGTACTGTCCAATTTATTATCCAATGCGGCCAAATTTTCCAACCCCGGCAGTATTGTTCAAATCTCTGTTGCCAGCGTAGATAAGACCGTTTGCGTGAGCGTCAAAGATTATGGACCCGGAATTCCAAGCGCGTTTAGAAACGTAATATTTGAACAGTTTACGCAAATGGATTCCTCAACTACGCGCGAACATGGCGGCACCGGACTTGGTCTTTCCATAAGTAAGGTTTTGGCCGAAGGGATGGGAGGGACGTTGACCTTCGACACGGCGGTTGGTGTCGGCTCGACGTTTTACATCAATTTACCAGCGTTTGAGGACGCGTAAAAACACCTCAATAGCATAAGATTAAGGTGTTAGGGTCGTTGCCAGTCAGTCTTGGATATTGGCAACGCTTATTCCCTCTCAGCCTGAACAACGCGGGCTACTGTCAACACGTCAACGGCACTTGCGCCGGCCCATATTAATATCCCAGCGCAGGCGTTTAGGGTTGCGCCTGTTGTGAGGACATCATCAATCAGCAGCACACGTTTGCCCGACAATTTAGGCAGCCAGGCCGGTTTGACGGAAAACGCCCCCCGCACATTTCGTGCCCGTTCCCTGGCATTTAATCCCGCCTGCGATAGGGTGCGCTTTTTACGCTCGAGAAGGTCAGGGGCGTAGGGGCGTGATACGCGCTGGCTTAATCGCCTCGCCAGTTCAGCGGATTGATTAAACTGGCGACTAAGAAAACGGCTCCAGTGCAGGGGCACCGGCGATATCATATCGGCATTTTCAATCAGAGGTCCGCCGGCGCGTTCCAGCCAGGTCACCATTGACGGCACCAGATCCAGTCGATCCCCATGTTTGTAAGATAAAATAAATTGCCGGGAATGGTCACCATAGATGATTGCCGAACGGGCCCGCTCAAACAGGGGAGGAGACCTCAGGCAAGCGCCGCAATGGTTATCAAAGCTGAGTTCAAATTCAAACGGTCGACCGCAGCTTCGGCATTGGGGGTCGTCGATGAAATCGATTTTTTTCCAGCACGCCGAACACAGTGCGTTGGCATTTGAAACCAGCGCCCCGCAGGCAACACAGACCGGTGGCAGCAGAATATCGAGAAATCGACCAGCGAGATCACGCACAGAAGGGGTGTTGAAACTTCGATCTTCAGTCATAGGGCGACAATGACCCAACAATCGACTGTCTTCAACCGCCTACAGCACCGCCGACGTGATCACCTTGGGCCGTCAAATTGTTAACCGTTCCGCACCTGAGCGAGAAATTTGGACACTTCGACTTTCAAGGTTTCTGAATTTCTTCCCAATTCTTCGGCGGCAACCAATACCTGGCTGGATACATTTCCAGCCTCCCCAGCAGCCTCCGTGACACCTTGGATACTGGAGGATACCTCTTGCGTGCCGGATGCAGCCTGCTCAACATTACGCGCAATTTCTTGCGTTGCTGCTGTTTGTTCTTCGACTGCCGCGGCAATGGATGACGCGATCTCGTCAATCTGATTAATTGTTTTACCAACTTCATCAATCGAGTCTGCCGCTTGCTGTGTCGAAGATTGTATCCCCTGAACCTGGGCACCGATTTCTTCCGTTGCTTTAGCTGTCTGATTGGCCAAATTCTTAACTTCAGATGCAACAACCGCAAACCCCTTCCCAGCGTCACCGGCGCGCGCTGCCTCAATGGTCGCATTAAGGGCAAGTAGGTTGGTTTGTTCCGCGATATCTGTAATTAAGTTAACAACGTCACCGATTTTTTGCGCCGATTCAATAAGCGCCTGAACACTGTCGTGAGACATTTTGGCTTGCTCAACGGCACCTTTGGCCACATCAGCGGACTGCGCAACCTGATGGCTGATCTCGCTGATGGAACTGGTCAATTCCTCGGTCGCACTGGCAACAGTTTGTACATTCGTGCTGGCCTCTTCAGAACCTTTTAACACGGTGGTTGCCTGACTGTTTGTTTGTTCCGAAATCGCTGACATGGATTGAGCCGATGCGTTTAATTCTGTAGCCGCGGCGGATACCGCATCGACAACACCGCCAACGCTGGTTTCAAAATTACCCGCCATCTGATCCATTAGTGCCCTCTTGTCTTCCTCAACCTGAAGCGCCGTTTCCTTCTGCTCTTCTTCCAGTTTAACCTTCTGAATTATACCCTGACGAAATACTTCTACGGCGTTTGCAATAGCGCCAATTTCATCCGTACGATTTTGCGCCGGAACCACAATGTCAGTGTTGCCGTTCGCCATATCACCCATAACTTCTGTCATCGTGCGGATTGGCCTGGAAATCTGGCGTGCAATAAAAAAGACGATAAAGATAACGCCGATCAGAATGATCAGGACAATTACTCCGATCTTCGTCATCGAGCGGGTAATCTCACCAAAAACCTCGCTTGCAGGGACCTCAACAATAACGAATGACTGAATAGACGGAATCCATGACGACGCTGCAATGATTTCGCCTTCCGAACTTTGGTAACTCGATAGATTCACCGTGCTTTTGCCGTCGGCGCCTGAAGGTTTTAACAATTTACCCGAAATTTCAGAAATCCCGGGTTCTTTATTGATATTCATTTTGCCAATCAATTCGGCATTTTTATGAATTTTCACGATACCTTCGCTGGACGTTAGATAAACAAATCCTGAAGATCCAACCTTGATCGCGGCAATGTTCGCGGCAAGCTCTTCGGCATCAATGCCAAGCCCGGCAGACGCTAATTTGCCGTTTATATCGACCCGGACATTCGTGAACATCTTGAATTTGTGACCGGTGGTTTCATTTTTGTCCAAGATGATTTCATAGGCCTGATTGCTTTTGAGAAAATCATCAAACCAGAATTTGATCGCCCCGCTCGCCTGAACATTATGACCGTTTTGATCGTAATATTTTCGCGAAACATTCGACACCAGGGATACGTTAAACGCATTGGTCCTTTGCTGAACCCGTTTTGCGTATGCGGTCCATTGTTCGAGGCCCGCATCGTTTTCGCCGCCGGCAAACCAGTCGCGGACATAGGCGTTGTCAGCAATAGCCTGAGAAGCTGTCAGGTAAACAATTAATTCTTTCTCAATTCCATTGCGAATGGAATTTACTGTCGCCGGCAGTTCACTGTCGTAAAGCCGCTTGGCAACCAATGTTTTTGTTTGAAAATAACTAACCGTACCCACAATGATTATGGTTCCGGTCAAAATCAGGGTTATGACGGCAATCAGTTTGTTTTGAATAGACACTATTTACACCTCGAATTACCCCCCCCCGGAGGAAAACAAGTGATGTTTAATGACTGGCAGGCCAAGCATCTCAACATCATCAAAGGACGGTACCAAAGATTTCGCTGACGGGCTAATATATTAAATTGAGACACATATTCATGACCGCCGCACCGCCCAACGTAATGGAGGATTTATGATCCCGCCGCCGTGTGCCATAAGTCGTGTATGACTGAATTAATGAATGTTTTTAACCGCAGCAGTGTGCGCCATCACCGTGACCGTGCAGCCGTTAAGCTCGGCGAACATGACTTTCTATTCCGCGAGACGGCTGACCGGTTGGCCGATCGATTGCGTGATGTTACCCGGACATTTCCGGTGGCCCTGGACCTTGGTTGCCACGGCGGAGAAATATGCCGTGCTGTGAATGGCCTGAACGGTATCGATACGGTCGTGCACTGTGACCTGTCTCCAGCGATGGCAAAACAAGCACGGCATATAAACTCCGCGCCCACTGTATGTGGCGATGAAGAAGTGCAGCCGTTCGCAGATGAAGTTTTTGATCTGGTCCTCTCGAACCTCAGTCTGCATTGGGTCAATGATCTGCCGGGTGCCATGAGCCAGGTTCGGCGGTCTCTGAAACCTGACGGGTTGTTTCTGGCAGCAATGCTTGGCGGGCAGACCTTGCATGAACTGAGCAGTGCATTATCAAAGGCCGAAATTGAGATTGAGGGCGGCCTCAGCCCTCGGTTTTCGCCGGTTGCCGAATTAAAAGATGTCGGCAACCTTCTGACACGAGCTGGATTTTCCTTGCCCGTCGCGGACCGGGAAATTATCACCGTCTCTTATCCAAACGCCTTTAAACTGATATCTGATTTGCGCGGCATGGGGGAAACCAATGCCAACGTGCTGAGACGCACACACTTTTCCCGCCGTTCAACCCTGTTGCGGGCCATGGAAATCTACGTTGAGGATTTTGCCGATCCGGACGGGCGCGTTCCCGCGACATTCGAAATTTTATTTCTCAGCGCCTGGGCGCCGCATGAAAGCCAACCCAAACCTTTGGCCCGAGGCAGTGGTAAAATGCAACTCGCTGATGCTTTTGGAGTTCCGGATCAATGTTGATCGCATCGCTACCCATGTATGACTGGCCCGAAGTTCGCGCCGAGACCGATAGCTGGTGGCAGGGTTTGGCGCGCGCCTTTCGTTCAGAAGGTGTAGCGGACGTTCCAGATATTTTACGCCGGGATGCGGCCGATGACGCGACATGGGAAATGGACAATTTATTGTTCAGCCAAACATGTGGATATCCCTACACCCACGGCGGCTCAAATCATCTTCGCCTGGTCGCGACGCCCTGTTTTGACATTGATGGTTGCGATGGCCCCAATTATCAAAGTTTCCTGCTGTGCCGAAAAGACGCGGTGCAAAACACTGTCAGCGATTTTCGCGGCAGCCGGGCGGCGATAAATGATTTACGCTCTCAATCTGGATATTCCGCGTTGCGCGCTGTTATTGCCCCGCTTGCCGATGGAAAAATGTTTTTCAAACAGGTGATAACGAGTGGTGGTCACCGGTTCTCAATGGATATGGTCAGTCAGGGCGAAGTTGACCTCTGCGCGGTCGACGCGGTTTGTTTTGCGCTTGCGGCGCGTTATGTCCCGGATATGATTCGTCCTCTGAAAATCATTGCGCGCTCACCAATGGCACCGATGCTGCCGTACGTTTCAGCGCGGCAAACGTCGGGCCCTGTTATGCGGAAAATGCGCACCGGTCTAATCAAGGCGCTGCGTGACCCTGAACTGGACGCTGCTCGACAAGCCCTGTTTTTATCCGGCGCAGAGGTTCTGACTGACGCCGATTATCAGCGCATACTGGATATCGAAGATACCGCGGCTAAACTTGGATATCCCGACGTCAAGTGAGCCTGTTTATAGATTGGCGTTAGCCTGTTCAAACCGGGCTCGGGCATTCTCAACGTTATAGGGTTGCTCGATTAATGTCTCTGCATCCCATTCACTGCGCCCGTCAGCAAAAAAATCGCCGCCATAAACATGCAGGCCGCCCGTAAGTCGCGGGATCGGGTTTGTTACGGAATGAACAATATCTTTTCCGAGGGCTTCGGCGTCGCCAACACTAAGGGCTGTGGCACCCGCCGCTTCGATTAATCCGTTCGGGTGGTCTTTGACCTTACGCCAGAAAATATTGTCTTCGCGGCCAGTATAAAGACCAATAACAGCCCACATGGTATGATTATGAGGCATCAGGGTCATCATTGGCGCCCAGACGAGATTAAGAATGGTCAGCTTATCGGAATTATAAACAACATTAATGCCCCCCTCCATCGGTTCGCCAAGGTCCTTGATGACGCTGGCTGGATCAGATACCGCTCGTGCGACCACGTCGCGCACCGCTTTGTGGCCTGAACTATCCTTCAGCGCATCTTTGCAATCGATAATAAATTGGTCTTTATCGAACATCCCTAACCGCTCCAAAAACTGTTAAATTCGCTGCGCTGGTACTATTGTTGATAATTGGAAGTATTCCAACTTCTTAAATTGCTAGTCCAGCCGGTAACAGTTACTTTGCCAGCATGAAATTTTTAGATCCCTTAATCAAAGGCACATTGGTCAAACGTTACAAACGTTTTATGGCTGATATCGAACTGCCCTCGGGCGACGTGGTGACGGCGCATTGCGCTAATTCCGGATCAATGATCAGCGTTCGCGAACCGGGATCGACAGTCTGGATCAGCCCAGCCCGAAACCCTGACCGAAAACTGAAATTTACCTGGGAGCTGATCAAGGTTGGCGAGGCCATGGTTGGCATTAATACCAGCCATCCCAATGCGATTGTTTTTGAAGCCATTGAAAACGGTACGATCACGGAATTGCAAGGTTTTGAGACCATGCGCCGGGAAGTGAAATATGGCAAAAATTCCAGGATCGACATCCTTTTGGAAAACGAGGACGGCGGCAAATGTTATGTCGAGGTTAAAAACGTCACTTTGAAACGCGAACTTGGGGCTGATAAACCGGCGGAATTTCCGGACGGCGTTACTGCACGCGGGGCAAAACATCTGGCCGAATTATCCGATATGGTGGCGGAAGGCCACCGCGCCGTGATGCTCTATCTGGTTCAACGCGATGACTGCGACGCCTTTAATCTAGCCCGTGATATTGACCCTGAGTATGGCGAAGCCTATGACAAAGCAATCAAGGCAGGCGTTGAAATTCTGGCTTACACTTGCCACATAACACCTGAGGAAATTGTCGTCACTTCGCGGGTTGAAGCGCTGGGGTAGGCGGCAGGCTTAAGAACATTGGTTATTTTGGATTAACTTTGGCATAATAAATTCATGCAAGAACAAGCAACACAGGCCCGAACGCAAGACGGTCGTTACATCAAACTCCACCGGCCGGAAGATTTTGATGGCATGCGCAAGGCCGGGCGCCTCGCCGCCGAATGCCTTGATTTTATTACGCCGCATGTCGTTCCGGGCATCACGACCGAAGCGCTGAACCAACTGTGTCACGATTTTAACGAAGACCGCGGGGCGATTAACGCGCCCTTGAATTACCGCGGGTTCCCAAAATCCATCTGCACGTCGATCAATCATGTTGTCTGTCACGGTATTCCCGGCGACAAAAAAATCAAAGACGGCGACATCATCAACATTGATGTCACTGTTATTCTTGACGGCTGGTACGGCGACAGCAGCCGAATGTTCCCGGTTGGCAAAATCAGCCGCAAGGCCGAACGCCTGATTGCGGTGACGTTTGAGTCCATGTGGCGCGGCATACGCGTGGTTAAACCGGGCGCGACACTTGGTGATATCGGCCACGCCATTCAATCTTACGCCGAAGGCGAACGGTTCTCTGTCGTCCGTGACTTTTGCGGTCATGGCCTCGGCCGTATTTTTCATGATGCGCCAAACGTTATGCATTATGGCCGGCCCGGTGATGGTGAAGTTCTGCGCGAAGGCATGTTTTTCACCATCGAGCCGATGATCAATGTCGGGCGTTATGATGTGAAAATTCTCGACGACGGCTGGACTGCTGTAACCCGGGACAAATCATTGTCAGCACAGTTCGAACATTCCCTTGCTGTTACGGCTGATGGTTATGAAGTGTTCACCCAGTCACCGACCGGTCTCGACAAACCACCTTACGCCATTTGATCAAACGATGGGCGACAACCGCACGACTGCGTTTTTAAGCGCCGCCAACCTCAACTTAAGCGAGATATCGCAATCTGACGGCTCGCCGTGCTATCAAATTTCTGGCGATACCCACCCCCATCGTCATACCTTTCGCGAATTGGGCGGGGTTTGGGATAAAATGAAACGGATCTGGGTTTTTACCCAATCTGATCCGGCACCCGCCATTGCAGAACATCTGCAAAACCATCCCGCCGCAGAGCAGGGGATATCTGATAACGGACAAAAAAAGCCGCATTATTGGGGCCACCGAGAACGACTGCGCAACCGTTTTATGGACTCAAGTGCCAAGAGTTTGCCCGATTACGAACTGCTTGAACTTCTTCTGTTTCAATGTGTTGAACGCATCGATGTTAAACCACTTTCAAAGGATCTTCTTGCCGATTTTGGGAGTCTCGGTGCCGTTTTTGCTGCCGCGCCTGAGCGCCTTGCCGAACATGAAAAACTGACTTACGCCGGCGTGGTTCACCTTAAAGCACTGGGCGAAACTCAAACCAGAGTTGCTGCCGAAGAGATCAGCAAAGGCCCTATTTTATCGTCTTGGGAAAACCTGATTCGTTACCTTAAAACGGCTCTGGTCCATGCGAAAAACGAACGGTTTCAGATCTTGTTTCTGAATGCCAAGAACGAGTTGATCGCCGATGAAATCCAGCAGCAGGGCACCGTAAACCACACACCGGTTTATCCCCGCGAAGTGATCAAACGCGCCCTTGAGCTCGGGGCGACAGCCATCATCATGGTGTATAATCACCCAAGCGGCGATCCGACCCCGTCCCCTGCCGATATCACCATGACCAAAAATCTGAGTGAGGCCGCCAGCAGGCTCGAGATCACCGTACATGATCACATCATCATGTCGAAACACGGCCACACGTCGTTTCGGGATCTGGGACTGCTTTAGCGCGGATATTTGGTAAGCAATTGTAACGTTGGGCGTGATTTTCCACACAACGTAATCAACTTCACTTTAAATGTCGCGGTGCTGTGCTAAAAGGGAATTCAACCTGGATCATGCAGTGAAATTCAAAAACGCAATTTGTGGAGACGTCATAAATGGGTAATCGTGTCGGCAGCACCGTGTTATTATTGTGCGCATCTAGCCTTATCGGCTGTCAGACGGGAGGCGGCAGTACCATTAGCCTGGAGCAGGCGAAGTCTATCGGAGCCGAATTTTCCTCGGCGGGATATGCGGCGCCCAAACGCACCATTGACGATGTATTGTCGCGTTATAAATACAAACTGCAACGCAAGTGTTACGAAGATTCGTCCAGCTCTTTATCCGAGCGGCGCCAACAAATGCGTATAAATTTTGAAAACGCTGCGCCGCTCACCAACTGGAGACGAAGCAATCGTGTATCTTATGCCAGAGATGGTGCGCGGGAAGCTTATATGCGCGGAAATATATATAATGCCATCACCTACATGCAATGGGCAGAAGATGGTTTTGCTCGGTCGAGCATTTCTGATTGGGGCGGAGAAACGAGCGTTTATTCATATCTAAAAACGGTTTATCTGGCGGGTGCAGGAGACCTGGATGGAGCCCGTTTAACCCTGAAAAAAAGTGGTGACGGTTCCACATTTAGCTTAGGCGGTGATTTTCATCAAAAATCTGCGACATCGGCGGCGTTTCGCGCAAAGGCCAGCATCGCCCGCGCTGAAGGAAAACTTCAGTCTGCAATCGGTTTTTACAGTATCGCACTTAACTATGGCGATGAAGCCCTCGAATTGGCACTAAGTTTGACGGGCGTTCGGGATCACAAATTTCACATTCAAACCGACCAAATCATGATCACGGTCGAAATGGCTAGGGGGTGTTCACAATCAGGGGATTCCCAAATCGCTGGAAATGTGATTCAAGACTGGTTTTGGGAGATCAGACTTGAACA
>WASW01001095.1_pt1 | contig 18728 bp, 12 predicted proteins | sample 5698521 | NCBI WGS metagenome assembly WASW01 (sample SAMN11175560, study PRJNA528189) | sponge metagenome | isolation source: marine sponge | host: Leucetta | place: Antarctica: Western Antarctic Peninsula, King George Island | collected 2013-01
GACCCTCACAATCACCCTCAGCACCATGCAGGCCAGCAATACCTCCCTGATGCCCTCTCAGGAACCTATTTCTACCTCCCCACCAGCGAAGGCCATGAGAATGCAGTCAAAGACCGTCTCGCCCGTTGGCGTTCTGCTCAAGAAAAAGTGCTCAATATCACCAACCCCCAAACCCTGCCGGAACTCGCCGAAAACGAAGTCGGCAGAATCAAACAAAAAATGACCAAAAGAGGGAGGGGTTGAAGCGTTCATTCTTCTTTTTGAGAGGGAGATGAACCCGAAAGAGTCGCTTCCACTTGGGGTTCCTGTGTGAGAGATAACGTGTTTTTATAATTCAAATAAAACCCCAAAAACATCATTCCAAAGAAAAAAACAATCAACATCCAGCGGAAGGCTCGCAAAAAATCGGCTTGTCTTTTTTTCATATTATTCTAATTTTAAGGGTTGAATTATAGCCACGTTGGCAACGGATGATCAGGGAAGATCCGATTCCAGCCATTAACAGAAAATGCCAAAAACAGGCAATCTAAAAAAGAGTCACTCATGTCACAGACACTTCTCAAAACAGTTACCAATCTGTTTGGCAACGAAAATGAAAAGACGTTAAAACGGTACCGGAAAATCGTTGAAAAAATAAATACGCTCGAAGCTGAGGTGCAAAGCCTGAAAGATGAGGAGTTTCCGATTTATACGGAAAAACTGCGCAAACGTGTCCAGGAAAACACGCGCTATATCTTGACGGAGCGCAGTCTCTTCAAACTCGAATCTGCGCTGTCATCGGATGATATTTGGAAACAGCTCAAAAGTTTAAAAGGGAAAGAATTTGTTTCTGAAGAAGCCCTTTTAAATGAAATCGACAAACGGGTGATTGAAGAAGAGGCCGAAGAAGTCAAACTGGTGGCAAAACGGGTGATTCAAGAAGACACCAAAACGATTTTGAATGAAATCCTTCCAGAAGCCTTTGCCCTGGTGCGTGAGGCGAGCGTCCGCACGATTGGGGAGCGGCATTATGACGTGCAGTTGATTGGCAGTATTGCCTTGCATGAAGGCAATATTGCGGAAATGCAAACGGGCGAGGGAAAAACGCTGTCGTCCACCTGTCCGGCTTATCTGAATGCCCTGACGAGCAAGGGGGTTCACATTGTCACCCCGAATGACTACCTGGCAAAACGAGATAGCGAATGGATGGGGCAAATTTATCATTTCTTAGGAATGAGCGTTGGTTTGGTTCAACATGATGCGAGTCCGACAGAACGCCAAATCAACTATCGGCGGGAGATCACTTATGGGACGAACAATGAATACGGGTTTGATTATTTGCGCGATAACATGAAATTGGAGCTGGCGGATTACGTCCAACGAGATTTCCAATATGCGATCATTGATGAAGTGGACAGTATTTTGGTGGATGAATCGCGCACGCCTCTGATCATCAGTGGGGCGACGGATGACAAGATTGAAAAATACAAAACCGTCAACAAACTGATTTATGGACTCCAGCGTGAAATTCAAAAAATAGAAGCCTCGCAACTTGCGGCTCATGAAAATTTTGACATCGACTCCGACTGGGAAGACAAAGAAGATCGCGATATTGTGCGGGAAGGCGATTATACGCTGGATGAAAAATCACGTCATGTTTCTTTGACGGACCGAGGCGCCGGGAAAATTGAAGAACGGTTGGCGGCTTTTGAACGTTATCAACTCTATGACGAAGATATTCTGAGATTGGAATCCGAAATCAGTGATGAATCCGTCGTCAAAGGTTTAAAAAGTCTCGTCAACCATGATTTCAAACAAGAGCAAATGTTCATCGAGACGTTAGCGGATAAAATCGGAGAAAGCGCGCTGTCTCAATTCAAAACGAGTATTTTACAACTGGCGTATCGAGGGATGCTCTTGCCGACTTACCGGCTCGCTCAAGCGGGTTTGGAGAAAATTCAGGCCAACTCAGAAGCGGCGCCGCTTTTTCCTGCTTTGAACCAGCTCAAAGATTTAGAATATGAAACGGAAGACGCGTTTATTGAAGCCTTAAAAAGCACGATTGGTGGGGAGAAAACGACGGCATTTCTTCCGCAAATTCGAGCGCATGTGGAAACGCTGAAGAGCTTATTTGATCGGGTCAATACGCCGACGTTGCACCATGTCAATCAAGCACTGAAAGCGAATTTAGTTTTCAAAAAAGATGTCGATTATGTGGTGCAAAATGGGCAAGTGATCATTGTCGATGATTTCACAGGCCGTTTGATGCCCGGACGACGCTACAGTGATGGGTTGCATCAAGCCTTGGAGGCGAAAGAGAAGGTGGCCGTGGAAATGGAATCTCAAACCCTCGCATCCGTGACCTTCCAAAATTACTTTCGGCTGTATCAAAAAATTTCAGGAATGACCGGAACCGCCGAAACGGAAAAAGAGGAATTCAAAAAGATTTATAACTTGGGCGTGGTGGTGATTCCGACCCACAAAACCGTCATTCGCCATGACAAGCCCGATGTGATTTATAAAACCGATAATGCCAAATATACGGCGATTGCGCATCAAGTCCAGGAGCTTTATGAAAGGAAACAACCGGTTTTGGTCGGAACCGTTTCTGTGGAAACTTCTGAGTTGATCAGCCGAAGGTTGCAACAAAAAGGGGTGGAACATCGAGTGCTCAATGCCAAATTTCATGAACAAGAAGCCGAAATTATCAAAAACGCGGGGCAATTGGGAGCCGTGACCATTGCGACGAATATGGCTGGCCGGGGAACCGATATCAAACCTTCTCAAGAAACTTTGACATTGGGAGGGCTTTTTATTTTAGGAACGGAACGCCATGACAGCCGGCGGATTGACAATCAATTGAGAGGACGTTCTGGACGGCAGGGAGACCCCGGCGAATCGCAGTTTTTCCTTTCGATGGAAGACAATTTATTGCGGATTTTTGGAGGAGAAAAGTTAGCAAAGTGGATGGATCGTTTCCAAATTGAAGAAGACATGCCGATTGAGCATATCTTTGTTTCTAAAGCGATTGCCAACGCCCAGAAGAAGGTCGAAGGGATGCACTTTAGTGCTCGCAAAAGCCTGCTGGAATACGATGATGTCATGGAGCGCCAACGGAATATTATTTATGAAAAACGCAGAGCGATTCTCGGAGATGACATCCATAACGGATTGCTGGATATGTGCGCCCAACTCGTTGAAAAACTGATGGATGAATTCTGTAGTGATAAATTTCAAGATCAATGGAAACGAGAAGAATTCACGCAAGGATTTTTCCATATTTTCAATACGCGTCCTGATGAATCCTGGGAAGATCCCGTCTTGCAGCAAGACGAAATCATTGAAAAACTTTTTGAAATCACCGAAGATCTTTATCAAGCGAAAGTGGGCAATTTCAAAGAGCAATTTTTTCAAAACTACCAGGAAAATGAATTTTTCGAAGTGGTGGCGATTTATTTGCAGATCATCCTGCATTCAAATGCCAATCAATGGGAATTTCCTTATCCGAGCATGAAGGCGTTGCACACGTTCTTTCGAAATTGGGTGGAACGTTTTCAAACGTATTGTGAGCAACAAGGGAAGGCGGATCCGAATGAACTGGCACCGGCCTTTTTAAATGGAATTTCTGAAGAATTTCACAGAAAATTTTTGGAGAATTATTCTGTTTTCAAGCAGGAAATCTTTGAAATGCTGCTGTTGCTGATTCAACGTGAGAGCTTATTGCACACCAACGACGAACGTTGGAAACAGCACCTCCTGGCGATGGATCACCTCAAAGAAGAAGTCGGATTGGCGGGGTATGCACAGAAAAAACCGATTGATGAATATCGCCGGAAAGCGTTCGCTTTGTTTAAAACTTTGATTTCAGAAATTGCTCAAGAATCCGTGATCCAGTTTTTCCATCGCAGTCAATTGCCCCATCCCCGTTATCTGTTTTTCCATGTCGATTCTCAAGCCCCAGAAGTGGAAACCACTTATAGTCATGGAGACGAGGAAGAAACGAAAAGTAAACCCAAAACGGCTCGCAGAAATAAAGAATACGTTTCCAATCGTGCCCGTAAAAAAAAGCGTGATAAAACGCAGAAAACGACCCATTCGGCCTGAGGGTTTGCCTTCAGATTCAACCCACCCTAACCCCTCCGAGGAGGGGATTTTTTGACCATTCCCTGATCCGAGGAGGGGGTTTCTTGGGCGAGGGTTTGACCATTTCCTGACAGGTTCTTTAAGGTTTATCGGCTTGACTGCCCCCTCGACATTCTGGTGTGTCGCGGACAAAATGCCCTGAAGCCCCCCATTGGGAAGGGGTTTTGGCCTGAATGGACAAGGCATGAATCGGGCCAGCCAAATCCTCTGCTAAAACCTGATTGACCAGTTGGTGTTGCTCCACCAAACTTTTTTGTTCAAATTTGTCAGAAACAATCACCACCTTGAAATGAGACTCAGCACCGGGGGGAACGTTGTGCTTATAACTTTCATTCTGCACTTCCAGATGGAGAGGAGTCAGTTCGGTTTGTAATTTTCTTTCAATGGTTTCCTGGACGGTCATCACGGCTCCGATTGAGTAATAATTGTGAAACAATAGTTTGTTTTTTCAGAATAACGAAGATGAATCTCAAAACTAAAAAAGACCCACCCCTTGCCCCTCCGAGGAAGGGCTTTGTCCAAATTCAAAGATGAATCTCAAAACTAAAAAAAGAGCCAACAATCATCTGTTAGCGTTTGCCTTTTTGCGGTTGCTCTGAATCGTATTCAACCACGCCTTTGAGGGCCCCGGTGGGGCAAACCCCGACACAATTCCCACAAAATACGCAGGTGGTATCAGGCATGGTTTCATCCAGGAAAGTGGCCACATGGCTTTCCAGCCCGCGTTTCCCCCAGGTCAGCGCATAGGTGTTTTGCACATCATCGGCACAGACTTGGATGCAGCGCCAGCACATGATGCACTGGGAATAGTCGCGAATGTAAAAAGGGTTATCGACTTTCACTTCAAACTGACGCTTCACGCCCCCGTCAAAACGTCGAACATCGGCCTGCTCTTCTTCAATTTGTTCCTGAATTTCGGGAGCTTCCGTCAGATCCACGGTGGAGGCGAGTAATTCTAAAATAACTTTGCGCCCTGTTTTGACTCGCTCTGTATTAGTCTGCACGACCATCCCCTCGGCAACAGGAACGACACAGCCTGGTTGCAAGACACGCTGACCTTCCACTTCAACAGTGCAAACCCGGCAAATGGCGGGTGGTGTCAGCGAAGGGTGATAGCAGATGGTGGGGATTTTAACCTCGATCGTTGCAGCAGCATCCAAAATGGTGGTTCCTGCTGGAACCGTGACGCTTTGACCATCAATCGTTAGAGTAACCGCATTTTCCATGAATCTTTCCTGTATTTTTATCAGAAGTTTTTGGTGGGATGACCCCGACCAAAGTAAGCGCGTTCGTTATTTGCTCAATAATTTGGGCCAGCGTTTGATCGCATCAACGGTGGCCCAGCCGGCGGATTGACCGAGACCGCAGATGCTGGTGTCAGCCATCACTTGAGCCAGCTCCAGCAACGTCTCAGTGTCTTCTGGACGGCCGTGCCCCTGTTCAATCCGATGCAGGATTTCGGCTTGACGCTGACTACCGATCTGGCAAGGATAGCATTTTCCGCAACTTTCGTGGGCGAAAAATTCGCTGATACTGCTCAGGACGCTACGCATATTTACGGCATCGTCAAAAACAATCATGGTTCCCGCACCGATGGTACCCTGAATCGGTTTGAAATCTTCGTAAGTGATCGGGGTGTCGAGGTGTTCTGGTTTCAAAAAAGTCCCTGCCGCTCCTCCAGTCAAGATGGCTTGCAACTCCCGTCCTTCAAACGTTCCTCCCGCCATATCGTAAATCAAATGCCGCAGAGGGACTCCAAAGGGAACCTCGTAAACTCCCGGTCGTCGGATCGATCCGCTCACAGAAAAAAGCTTGGTTCCGGCAGATTCAGGAGTGCCCAGCGTGCTGTACCATTCGCCACCATGGATGATAATGGCAGGAATTTTCGCCAAAGTTTCCACATTGTTGATCACGGTCGGTTTGCCCCACAAGCCGTGGGTTGTTGGAAAAGGAGGGCGCAGGCGAGGGAATCCTCGTTTGCCTTCAAGGGCTTCCATCAAAGCGGTCTCTTCTCCACAAATGTAGGCTCCCGCTCCTCGCCGGATGGCAATCTGACAACTAAACGCGCTCCCCCCGATTTGATTTCCCAACCAGCCGGTCTCTTCCATCACGGCAACAGCATGGACGAAGCGTTCATAACTGAGACGATGCTCCCCTCGAATATAAATGAAGCCTTGGGCGGCGCCGACCGCATAGCAAGCAATCAGGATCCCCTCAATGATACGGAAGGGATCGCCATCCAACAAGACACGATCTTTGAAAGCGCCGACTTCACTTTCATCAGCGTTGCAAATCACATAACGAGGGCCAGGAGGATTGTTTGCAGTGAATTGCCATTTCATTCCGGTTGGGAAAGCCGCCCCGCCTCGTCCGACGAGTTTGCTCGCTTTGACCGTTTCAATCACTTCTTGCGGGGTTTGCTTCGTGAGGGCTTTTTGTAAAGCAGACAGCCCCCCTTGCGCCTGGTATTCCTCAAGACTCGCGGGATCAATCGTGTTGATGTTGGCCAAGGCGATTTTAACCAGTCCGCCAATTTTATTTTGTTGCTGGTGGTGCTGAGGAGTGTTGTTCAATAAGACCGCAGTATTCTGAGGAGAAAGCTCAAAATGGCGGGTATTGTTGACGAGCGCGGCAGGGGCGTGATCGCAGAGGCCAAGGCAGCGGATGGGTTCGATGGTGTATTCGCCATCAGCGGTGACTTGACCAGGTTTGACCTTCAATTGTTGACAGAGGGCGGCTTGGATTTCCTGAGAACCGCGCATGGCGCAAGCCGTGTCTTCGCAAATGCGAATGATCTTTTTGCCGACGGGTTCGGTGTAATACATGGTGAAGAATTCGGTGACTCCGTAAATATCAGCGAGGGGGAGTTTGAGGGCTTGGGCGATTCGTTTTAAAACAGGACGGGGGAGCCAGTTATCGGAAATGGCTTGGGCTTCGTGTAAAATTTCGGGGAGGAGCGAGCGCTTGGGGAGATTTTCTCCCCAAACAGCAGACGGGTTCGCCAATAAGGCTTCGAGGGCTTTGTCTTGGGAAGAAACCGCGCCAATTTCTTGCCAGACGGTTTCGAGTTGATCCTCCAGGGAATCACCCTCTTCCAAAATGTCGGGCAAGAGGGAGAGGTCATATTTGCGCTGCCAATCCAAGGAAGCCAATTCTTTCCCGGAGAAAGTTTTTTGATCTTTGAGGCGGACGGCTTGGAATAAGTCATAATCGGTCAACAAGGCCAGCCGTGGTGCGGAATCTGCGGCATTCAAGCCGGAAATCGCCGATCCTTCATCCAAGCCGGTTTGGATCCAGATGTCAGAGCGGAGAACATTGTTTTGGGCATGTTGAGCGAAGACACGTAACCAGAACAAAGCGGCACGGTTGAGCTGGTTTTGGCGGACGTGATTGATGAAGTTCTCTAATTTGTTCATGTTGTTTTTCCTAATTTTTGATCCATCTTTCAAGTTTTTCAATAAACCTATCAACATTTTTGTTTGTCCGCACCCGCTCTTGAACCACAGTTCGCCCCTCCGAGGAGGAGATTCAAGGGGTGGTTACTTTCCAAATTTATCACGGAACCAAATCTTTGATGGCGCCTCGTTTTTCGAGGGGAATTGTCGCACCCTCACGATCAAGCGGGATGTTTTGAGCGGCGACGACTTTGACCGCGCAAATTTTGTAGTCAGGGATTTTAGCAAGGGGATCGTTTAAATTGTTGGTCAAGGTATTGGCGGCGGCTTCTGCGAAGTGGAAGGGGATGAAAATTGCGCCTTCTTGAGTGCGTTTGGTGACCAACAAACGAGCGGTGATTTCTCCACGGCGACTGGAAACATCGACCCAATCGCCCATGCTCAGATTGAATTTCGCGGCATCATTGGGATGGATTTCCACGGTACATTCGGGCCAGATTTGATCGAGGGACGAGGCGCGGGTCATCGTGCCGCCATGCCAATGGTACAAGAGTCGTCCGGTGCTCAGAACAAGCGGGTAGTCTTGATCGATCATCTCACTGTGATTGGTGTATTCGACGGGAATGAATTTGCCACGGCCACTGGGAAAATCATCTTCAAAGAGATAGGGCGAGCCGGGATGGTCGAGGGACGGACAAGGCCAATGAACCCCGCCTTCTTTTTCTAAACGTTCATAAGTGATGCCGTAAAAAGGAGCGGTGAGGGCGCGCATTTCATCCCAAATTTTTTGTGGGTGGGCATATTCCCAATTGGCGAGCATTTGCTTGAGATTGTTCTGAATGGTTTGGTCGAGTTTGTGGGAAAGCGCGTCGGGGTGAAGGTGCGCGTCTTGGTTGATTTTATGGAGCGTGAGGCGAGCGATTTGACTGACAATCTGCCAGTCGGGGAGGGCTTCGCCGGGAGGGTCAATGGCCTGACGGACTCTTTGCACACGGCGATCCGAATTGGTGAAGGTTCCTTCTTTCTCGGCAAACGCGGCAGAGGGGAGGATCACATCGGCGTAGCGATTGGTTTCATTGAAAAAGATGTCTTGCGCGACATAGAATTCCAATTGCTCAACCGCTTGGCGGGCATGGTTGAGGTTGGGTTCGCTCATGAGGGGATTTTCTCCCATCACATACCAGCCTTTGACGGAGCCGGTGAGGATCTCATCGACCATTTCCGTGGTGGTCAAGCCGGGTTCTGGAGGGAGGAGCGAGTGCCAGGCTTTTTCAAATTTATGGCGGATGGCGGGGTCTGTCAACTTTTGATAGGCGGTGTAAACGGTGGGCATTCCGCCGGAATCAGAACAGCCTTGCACATTGTTTTGGCCACGGAGGGGATTCAAGCCGGTGCCAGGGCGTCCGATCTGTCCGCACAATAGGGCTAAATTGATCAAGGTGAGGGAATTGTCAGTGCCGTGAACGCTTTGACTGATGCCCATCCCCCAATAAATGGCGGCGGCGTTGGCGTTGGCATAGATGCGAGCGGCTTGACGAATATCTTCTGCAGGAACCCCGGTGATGCCTTCAGCCCATTCTGGGGTTTTATCTTCTAAACTTTTGATGTATTCAGCAAAGCCTTCGGTGCGTCGTGCGACAAAATCTTTGTCATACAAATCCTCTTTGAGCACGACATGCGCCATGGCGTTGAAGAGCGCCGTATCGGTTTCGGGTTTCTGCTGTAAATACAATTCGGCGAATTCACACATTTCGGTGCGTCGCGGGTCAATCACAATGAGCTTGGCGCCGTTTTGGGTGACGGCTTGTTTGAGAAAGGTGCTGATGACGGGATGGTTGTCGGCAGGATTGGCCCCGGTGATGATGAAACATTCGAGATCCTTCATCTCCGCAATGGAGTTGCTCATGGCACTGGAATTGATCGCCATTTGGAGAGCCATCACACTGCCGGCATGGCAGAGGCGGGTACAGTGATCAACATTGTTGGTACCGATGATGCTCCGAAAATATTTCATCACCAGATAATTGTCCTCATTGGTCGCTTTGGCGCAAACATTGGTGGTGATGCTGTCGGCTCCATAGCGCCAACGGAGATCCAATAAACGAGTGACCACTAGCTCTAAGGCTTCATCCCAACTGGCTTCTCGCCATTCTTCCGGTGATTCCGCTTTGGTGCGCTGGCCAGGGGATTGCGGGGTTTTGCGAATCAAAGGTTTGGTCAAACGTCCTGGATGGTGAACATAATCTGTTCCAAATCTCCCTTTGACGCACAAGCGCCCAAAGTTTGGGGCGACATCAAAGGGCGCATCGACTCGAAAAATGCGATCATCTTTGACATTCAACAAGACCTGACACCCGACCCCACAATAAGGGCAAGTGGACTTGACAACTTTTTCTGCTTTCATCTGATGCTCCCTGAAAGATTCTTAACCACCCTGACTGATTCACTGATGGGACGTATCTGTTTTTTGCAAGCGCCGAAATCCCCACACGTCACCTCAATTATCAAAACCTTGAGTATAAAAAAACATTTTCTAAAAGTGAAAGTGCTCAATCGGTGATACAGGCGTCATCCCAAAAATACAAGAAAAATGGAGCAGTCTGCATGAAATAAAGTGAGGTGATTTTTTTCAAAGACGCGTGTTTTCCTTTAACGAATTGACTTGCTGATCCCTCAAAAAATTGATTAACTCCCTGCTTTATCTTTGAAGCACTGTGAGTAAGGAAGGGGGGTTGTTTTATGAAAGACGATTCCTTTGAATGAGAGCGTGGTTGCTCGTAAATTTTCGCGAAAGAGTGACCGGAATAAACCGGAATTTACAAAAAGGGGGAAAGCATGGAAAATGCGATAAACATCAAAAACGATTTTGGCAGAATCCAAAACTGGATTGGCGGGGAGTTGCAAAGCTCCAGTGCCAATCAATATGAAAACATTTATTCGCCTTATACGGGGGAAGTGATTGGGGAATACCCCATCGGGACGGCTGGGGATGTCGATCAAGCAACTGTCGCGGCCAAGAAAGCGTTTCCCGCTTGGAAAAATACCAATATCAAAAACCGCGTTCAGGTGATGTTTCGTTTCAAAGACTTGATTGAGAAAAACCTAGCCGAACTTTCCAATCTGGTGGCCATGGAAAATGGCAAGACCTTGGCGGAAGCGGAAGGCGGGATCATGAAAGGGGTGGAGTGTCTGGAATATGCCTGTGCACTTCCGAATAAGATCGCCGGGGAGTTTCAGGAAGTCAGCGGCGGGATCACTTGTCAAATGATCCGGGAACCGCTGGGGGTGGTCTCTTCCATCACACCGGCCAATTTCCCATTCATGGTGCCGATGTGGACGGTTCCTCTGGCGATCACTGCCGGGAACACCATGGTTTTGAAACCCTCAGAACAAGTGCCGCTTTCTGCGTTACGGATGGGGGAGCTTCTCCAGGAAGCCGGTCTCCCGGACGGGGTCTTCAATGTGGTGAATGGATCTGTCGATATTGTCGAAGGGATTTGTGATCACCCTGATATTGAAGCGATCAGTTTTGTGGGTTCTTCCAAAGTCGCCAAACTGGTTTACACGCGGGGAAGCGGAAATGGCAAACAGGTGCTCGCGCTCGGTGGTGCCAAAAATCATTTGGTCTGTATGCCGGATGCCAATTTGGAATACGCTCCTGAGCAAATCGTCAATTCCGCCATCGGCTGTGCTGGTCAACGTTGTATGGCCGCGAGCCTGATGGTCGCTGTCGGCGATTGCGGACAAGTGATTGACCAGATGGTCGCTTATGCGAAAACCGTCAAAGTCGGACAAGAGCAAGGGGCGATCCTCAATAAAACCAGTGTCGGGCGGATCGAATCCTATATCAATCAGGCGGAAGAGATGGGCGCAAAAATTGCGGTGGACGGGCGGAATGCCAAACCGGAAAATTACCTTGACGGGAGTGAAAATGGTTATTGGGTCGGTGCGACGATTCTGGACAATGTCACTCTGGAAATGCCCGCAGCCCATGATGAGATCTTCGGACCCGTGCTCTCGATTGTGCATGTCGATACTTTGGAAGAAGCGGTGGCCATCGAAAATAAAAGCCCCTATGGCAATGGCGCTTCGATCTTTACCTGCTCCGGTGCCCCGGCCGACTATTTCGCAGAACATGCCAGTTCTGGCATGATTGGCGTGAATATCGGCGTGCCTGTCCCTCGTGAGCCGTTTTCATTTGGGGGCTGGAATGATTCGCGCTTTGGCACCGGAGACATCACCGGAGAAGATGGGGTCTTCTTTTGGACCAAAAATAAAAAAGTCACTAAAAAATGGGTCAATCCTAACAATCCTGATTGGATGAGTTAGGGTTTTCTTTTTTGATCAACTCCTCAAAAACCCGGCATGAATGTCATTGAAGCAGAAGGCTTGAATTTGATTTTTGAAACGTCTGATGGCTCTGTTCAAGCGCTGACCGACATCAACATCACGATTCAATCTGGAGAGTTTGTTTCTTTTATCGGACCTTCAGGATGCGGAAAAACAACGTTCATGCGGGTTGTTGCCGACTTAGAAAATCCGACCAACGGACGAATCCTTGTCAACGGCATGACCCCCCATCAAGCCAGGGTTGCCCGTGCCTATGGTTATGTTTTCCAAGCACCGGCCCTCTACCCTTGGCGCACCGTTGAGAAAAACATTCACCTGCCTTTAGAAATCATGGGAATTCCCAAAGATGAACGAAAAAGAAGAGCGGCGCATTATTTGGAAATGGTGGATCTCGCAGGCTTTGCGAAAAAATTTCCTTGGCAGCTTTCAGGGGGGATGCAACAGCGCGTTTCCATTGCCAGAGCTTTGAGTTTCAACCCCGAACTCTTATTGATGGATGAACCTTTCGGCGCATTGGATGAAATCACCCGCGATCACCTCAATGATCACTTGTTTTCGTTATGGCAGGAAACGAAGAAAACGGCGATTTTTATCACCCATTCCATCACCGAAGCCGTTTTTTTATCAACTAAAATTGTGGTGATGTCTCCGCGCCCAGGGCGAATTGTCAAGGTGATCGAAAGCGATCTTGCTTCAGAGAACCGCGAAAATGTGCGCGAATCAAAGAAATTTCTAGAAATCGCTCATACGGTTCGGGAAACCCTCAGAGCAGTGAGTTACGATGAATGAGAAAAGCCGCTGGCACGTTTCCGCCTTTCCGATTTTTGTAATCGCCCTCGCATTGATGGTGCTCTGGCTGGTGGCTTCTGTCCAATTGAATTCCCCTCGACTGCTGGAACGGTATCAAGACAACAAGATCGACTGGACTCTGGAAATATTGATTGAAGACGCTTGGTCTATGAAACGGCCAGTTTTGCCTTCACCCCAACAGGTTTTTTGGGATTGGAAGAAATTTGTCTTTGAGACAAAAATCACGTCCAAACGTAGCCTTGTTTATCATGCCTGGATCACCTTGTCTTCCACCATGCTTGGTTTTCTTTTTGGCGTATTGCTCGGAATTATGCTCGCTGTCGGCATTGTGCACAATCGTACCCTGGAACGGTGCCTTCTCCCTTGGGTGATTGCCTCTCAGACGATTCCAATTCTGGCGGTTGCCCCCATGATTATTGTGGTATTGGGATCTATCGGGCTGACAGGATTGATCCCTAAATCCATCATCTCGGCCTATCTCGCTTTTTTTCCGGTGACCATCGGCATGGTCAAAGGATTGCGCTCTCCTGATCCGCTTCAAAAAGACCTCGCTCGCACGTATTCGGCTTCCGCCACTCAAATTTTTTGGAAACTCCGCTGGCCTGCATCGACTCCATTTCTCTTTGCCAGTTTGAAGGTAGCGATTGCCAGTAGCCTTGTTGGAGCGATTGTCGGGGAATTGCCCACCGGGGCACGGGCTGGGCTGGGTGCCCGCTTATTGGTGGGATCCTATTATGGGCAGACGATCAAAATTTGGTCCGCGTTGATGACGGCTGCCATGTTGGCGGGTCTTCTGGTTTTCCTCGTCGGGTGTGTCGAAAAAGTGGTCCGCAAAATAATGGGAGATGTCTCATGATGCGCCCCTCTTTTTCCTCGCTCGCTTTTTTGGTTTTTTACGGAATTTGCCTCTTTTTACCGATTGCGGCAACAGGAGATCGCTTCTGGTTCGAATATCCCAGTTTTTTGATCATGACGGCGTTTCCTTTCTTCACAGCGATTTGGGGCAGTTGGCAGGATCAGCCAAAGACACGCTTTGCCTTCTGGAGTCTGTTTTGTACCTTGATTGGAGCCTACCCTGTGGTCGCTTTAACCAAAGCTAATCTAGGCGCGGGCTTGGAAATCTCCGGGGTTTGGATTTACCTGATAGCCCATCTTTTCTTTACTTGGAACACGTTGAGCAGGCTTTCCAAAACAGAATTTCGACAACCGCAGATTCGTCAGTTGGTCAATCTCCTCATTCCCTTTTTATTTGGAGCCTGGCTCCTTTATTTCTGGGAAACCATCACTACCGGATTCGGCGTGCCTACGGTACTGCTCCCGCCTCCCAGTGCGGTGAGCCAAGTTTTTCTGGGTTCTCTGGCGATCCTTTGGGCCGATTTTTTTCAAACCGTCATTAAATCGGTTTTACCAGGATTTGCGATGGGGTGTTTCTCCGGCTTCATTGTGGCCATTTTAGTGGATCGAGTGCCTTTTCTGGAACGAGGATTGCGGCCTTTTGGAAATTTTATCAGTGCCTTGCCGATTGTCGGGATCGCGCCGATTATGGTGATGTGGTTTGGGTTTGATTGGCAATCCAAAGCTGCGGTGGTGGTGGTGATGACGTTTTTTCCGATGCTGGTCAATATGTTGGCTGGCCTGAAAGCTGCCGGAAAGCTAGATCAGGAGCTGGTTCACACCTACCATCCCAGCAAAATGCAAGCTCTTGTTAAAGTCAGATTGCCCTATGCCTTGCCTTTTCTTTTCAATGCTTTAAAAATCAATTCCACCCTTGCCATCATTGGCGCCATTGTCGCTGAATTTTTTGGAACCCCGATTGTCGGGATGGGATTTCGCATTTCGGCAGAAGTAGGCCGGATGAACATAGAGCTGGTTTGGGCGACCATTGCGGTCTCGGCATTATCCGGCTCTATTTTTTATGGCATTCTAGCTCTGATAGAACGGATTTCCACGTTCTGGCATCCGTCTTATCAGAAATAAAAATTATCATCATTTTTGAAGAGGAATCGATATGAAAAAAATTAGTTTAGGGTTAATATTTTTCCTGGCCAGCGTTGCCGGGTCGTATGCCGCCGATAAAGTCAACTTGCAGCTAAAGTGGGTCACTCAGGCACAATTCATGGGATATTTTGTGGCCTTGGATAAAGGCTTTTACAAAGATGAAAATCTTGATGTGACGATCAAACCGGGAGGGCCTGATATTGCTCCTCCTCAAGTCATTGCTGGCGGTGGTGCCGATGTGGTCGTTGATTGGATGCCTTCGGCTTTGGCCTCTCGTGAAAAAGGCTTGCCTCTGGTAAATATCGCTCAGGTTTTCAAGCGATCCGGGATGATGCTCACCTGTCGGAAAGATAGTGGCATCAGGAAGCCTGCCGATTTCAAAGGAAAGACCTTGGGAGTCTGGTTTTTCGGGAACGAATACCCCTTCCTGAGCTGGATGAGCCAATTGAAACTCCCCACCACCGGGGGGGCTGATGGGGTGACGGTGCTCAAGCAGGGTTTCAATGTTGATCCGATTTTGCAAAAACAAGCCCATTGTATTTCCACGATGACCTACAATGAATACTGGCAAGTGATCGATGCCGGATTGTCCGCGAATAAATTGTTGACTTACAAATACGAAGACCAGGGAGTCGCGACTCTTGAAGACGGTCTTTATGTCCTGGAAAAAAATCTGCAAGAGTCGGCATTCGTCAATAAAATGGCTCGATTCCTCAAAGCCTCGATGAAGGGTTGGGATTATGCGATTGAGCATCAGTCTGAAGCGGTTGAAAGTATTTTGGAACATGACGATACTGGTGCTCAGACTAAAAAACACCAGACCCGAATGGCTGGAGAAATCGCTAAACTGGTGGTCGGTTCAATGAAAGAAACGGGTTATCTGGAACCTGCGGATTATGAAAGAACGGTTAAAATCCTGATGGCTGGAGAATCGGCACCGGTCATTACCAAAAAACCGGTGGGTGCTTGGACTCATCAAATCTGGGATGCCATGAAGAGCCTGTAATCATAAATAGGATTGATAAAGGGAGGGTGCGCTTTAAGCCTAGTGAGCGCACCAAAATTCTTAATTAATTAAATCAAAATGGAGGGGAATCCTATGCCAAGACCTGTGATTAGCGGATTGATCCAATGTATCAATCCGATCAATGATGAAACGGTGCCTGTCAAAAAAATCCAACAAGCGGCGTTTGAGCATCATCTTCCTTTTATTGAAGAAGCCGGCAAAAAAGGGGTTCAGATTCTTTGTCTTCAGGAAATCTTCAATGGCCCTTATTTTTGTCCTTCTCAGGATGCCCGCTGGTATGAGGCCGCCGAACCGGTGCCAGGGCCGACCGTTGAAGCGTTGATTCCTTATGCGAAAAAATACCAGATGGTGATGATCATTCCGGTTTACGAAAAAGTAGCTGCCGGGATTTTTTACAATACGGCTGCGGTGATTGATGCCGATGGCTCGTATCTCGGAAAATATCGAAAAAAGCATATCCCCCACACCAGCGGGTTTTGGGAAAAATACTTTTTTAAGCCAGGAGATCCGGATTATCCTGTCTTTCAAACCCGTTACGCGAAAATCGGTGTTTATATTTGTTATGATCGTCATTTTCCGGAAGGGGCCAGAGTGCTCGGTTTGAATGGAGCGGAAATTGTTTACAATCCTTCTGCGACGGTTGCCGGGCTTTCTCAATATTTATGGAAGTTGGAACAACCGGCTCATGCGGTCGCGAACGGGTATTTCATGGGATGCGTTAACCGCGTTGGAATTGAAGCACCCTGGAACATTGGGAGGTTTTACGGCTCCAGTTACCATGTTGACCCCAGAGGCAAAATTCTAGATTGTGCTTCAGAAGGCAAAGACGAACTTCTAATTTCCACGCTGGATTTAGACCTCATTGAGGAAGTCAGAACCGTCTGGCAGTTTTTCCGAGACCGCCGTCCGGAAACCTACGATAAGATGGTGGAGCTTTAAAGGTTGACCCACTCCTGCACTCTCCCAGGAAGGGGCAGGGGTGGTAAAAAGTTGTTGAGATTTGATCTCTTCAAAAAGCCCTCGTAAATATCACCTCCCAAACTCCCCCCATTTTTTCAAGGGGGGCTACGGGGGGTCAAAATGAGAAGGAGAAATCATGGAATCCTTATTGATTAAAAACGGAGAGATTGTCACGGCAATCGATCAGTATGTAGCAGATATTTATATTGAAGACGGCATCATCAAAGCCCTTGACAAAGATCTGGGCAAAAGCGCGACGAGAGTGATTGACGCTTCAGGGCATTATGTCTTCCCTGGTGCGATTGACGCGCACGTTCACATGGAATTGCCTTTCATGTCGGAAGTCTCTGCCGACGATTTTGAAACAGGAACGGCCGCCGGGATTGCGGGAGGCACGACTTCGATTATCGACTTTGTCATTCCGAATCGAAACGTGCCGCTCCTGGAAGGGCTGGCCGCCTGGAAAGCAAAAGCAAAAAAAGCCGTCGCAGATTATGCCTTTCACATGGCGGTAACTTGGTTTGGCGATCAAACCGCTGCTGAAATGGCCCATTGTGTGGCGCATGAAGGGATTCCTTCCTTTAAAACATTTATGGCGTACAAAGGGGCGATTGGGGTGGATGACGGAGAATTGGTTGAGGTGATGAAAACCGCCAAAGCACTGGGCGCGATGGTCACCGCTCACTGCGAACATGGCGATTTAGTGTTGCAATTGCAACAAACCTTATTTGACCAGGGCTTGGTTGCTCCTAAATATCATGCGCAATCGAGACCGGCTTATGTCGAAGGGGAAGCGACCAATCGCGCGATTGTGCTCGCTGGCGCAATCGGTGTGCCGATTTATATTGTCCATGTCACCGCAAAGGAATCGCTTGAGGCGATTATTCGAGCACGCAACAATGGGCAAACGGTTTATGGGGAAACCTGCCCGCAATATTTACTATTGGATGATTCGGTTTACGATACTGAAGATTTCAGTGGAGCGGCCTATGTGATGAGTCCTCCGATTCGTCCGGCTGAAGGGCATCAGGAAAGTTTATGGAATGCTTTGAAAGCAGGACAAATCCAAACCGTCGCGACAGACCATTGCCCGTTCAATTTGCATGGTCAGAAAGATCTGGGGAAAGAAGATTTCAGATTGATTCCGAACGGCGCGGCCGGAATTCAGCATCGGCTGGCGTTGATGTACACGTATGGAGTCTTGGAAAATAAAATCACCCTCAAGCAATTTGTTGAGGTCAACTGCACGCGGCCTGCTCAATTGTTTGGCATGTATCCTCGCAAAGGGTCGCTGACGATTGGTGCTGACGCAGATCTCGTGGTTTGGAATCCGGAAACGGAAGGCGTGATTTCTGCGGCAACTCATCAACATCGCTGCGATTCTAACATTTTTGAGGGCTACAAAACCAAAGGTGCGCCGACCTGGGTTGTTGCCAATGGAAGAGTCCAATTGGATGAGGGGGATCTCAAAGTAGAAAGAGGCGCCGGGAGATACATTCCTCGTCAAAAAGGGCAGTCCATTTAATAAGGAGCGTGGCATGGTCAAAATCCAGCAAGAACGGACGGAGTTGGTTTTTTCAGCTAAAAACCCTCCCTTGAATCCCTCAGAAGCGATTGAGGAATCGTCTCGTTGTATTTTTTGTTATGACGCGCCTTGCATCAAAGCGTGTCCAACCGAGATCAATATCCCTCAGTTCATCAAGCGGATTCAGGACAACAATCTGGCCGGGTCTGCTGCCACGATTCTGGAATCCAATATCCTGGGGCTTTCCTGTGCTTCTGTGTGCCCGGTAGAGGTGCTTTGCGTGGGGGCTTGTGTTTACAATCAGATGAATCAGCCGCCGATTCCGATTGGTCGGCTCCAGCAATACGCGATGGAGCATTTTTATCAAGCGGCTCGTTTGGAAGTTCCGGAAGCCACTGAGCATAAAGTCGCGCTGGTGGGAGGCGGTCCGGCATCGTTGGCCTGTGCTGCCTACTTGAGACTTTCTGGAGTGCAGGCGGTTATTTTTGGAAAAAATGAGATGCTGGGCAGATCGGGAGAGGGGCGTGTAGGGGAAGAGGGG
>WASW01029751.1_pt1 | contig 18600 bp, 15 predicted proteins | sample 5698521 | NCBI WGS metagenome assembly WASW01 (sample SAMN11175560, study PRJNA528189) | sponge metagenome | isolation source: marine sponge | host: Leucetta | place: Antarctica: Western Antarctic Peninsula, King George Island | collected 2013-01
TCGACGGATCGCCGAGACATTGATGATGCGCTGGCGGGGAATCTCTGCCGCTGCACGGGGTATGGGCCGATCATTGATGCTGCCGCGGCCGCAATGGGCAACCCCGGAACCCTTGAGTGGCAGGATGCACTGAACGCATCACGAAATCAGCTCGAGAACTGGTCTGAGGAGGGTCAAACCTTACATGTCGAAACGGACGCTGGCAGTTTTATAGCCCCGCGCTCATCCGATCAACTTTGCCGAACCCTTGATGATTGCCCGGAAGCGACAATCGTTGCCGGCGCTACTGATGTGGGATTGTGGGTGACCAAACATGGACGCAAGCTCGATACCATCGTCTCCCTTGGGGCGATGCAGGACATCAATCAGATCGCGCTAATCGATGACGGAATCGAGATTGGCGCCGGTGTTACGTATACCGAGGCGTGGAGCGCTCTGTCTGAACTGTCGGATAGTCTGGGCGAAATGGTCCGCCGCCTCGGCGCAACCCAGGTTCGTAACAGTGGTACGGTTTGCGGCAACATCGCTAACGGCTCCCCCATTGGCGACATGCCGCCCGCACTGATAGTGCTTGGCGCGACCTTGGTGCTGACCAGCTCAATCGGCACCAGAGAAATGCCGCTTGAAGACTTTTTTATTGAATACGGAAAACAGGACCGCCGCGCCGGTGAGTTTGTCTCAAGCGTCCGCGTGCCGCGTCCGAAAGGCACCTTCCGCTGTTACAAAATATCCAAACGGTTTGACCAGGATATCTCCGCTATTCTCGGTGCCTTCCACATTACCGTAGAGGATGGAAAAATTATCTCTGCCGTCGTCGCCTTCGGCGGTATGGCCGGGACACCGCACCGGGCACAAGCGTGCGAAGCGGTTTTGAATGGCTCAGATTGGACGCGTGAGACGATAGAAAAAGCTAAAGTCGCCCTTGATGGTGACTATACGCCGATGTCCGATGCGCGGGCATCGCAGGGATATCGCTCTAGGGCGGCGCGAAATCTGATTGAGCGGTTTTTCCTAGAAAGCCAAAACCCTGAATACGCGCTCGCCTTGGCGGATCGCCGGTTGGTTGGTGCGGCTCATGGGTAATATCGAAAACAAAAAAGATCAGATTGTTGGCGGCGTCGCTGAAAGCTTGCGTCATGACAGTGCCGTCAATCATGTAACAGGACGCTCGACTTATATTGATGATGTTCTGGAGCCAAACGGCACACTTCATTTGGCACCTGGAAGCGCACCGTTCGCCTTAGGGAAAATCACCAAACTTGATTTAAGCGCCGCGGAAGGCGCGCCGGGCGTTAAAGCCGTTATTACAATTGACGATATTCCGGGGCACAATGATTTCAGCCCGACCCACAGCGGTGATGATCCGGTATTGGCTGACGGGTACGTTGAATACTATGGTCAGCCTTTGTTTGCCGTTGTTGCTGAAACCTACGAGCAGGCCCGCGCGGCGGCGCGGCTGGCGTCTATAGAAGGTGAGCAGAGCGATCCGATTTTAACGATCGATGATGCGCTGGCAGCGAAAAGTTTCATTAGCGATACCCATGTTATGGAACGCGGTGATTTGGTGGCTGCGATGGCAGCGTCGCCGAATACGTTATCGGGCTCAATAGACATCGGCGGGCAGGAACATTTTTACCTTGAAGGCCAGGTTGCGTTCGCCATTCCCATGGAAGATGGTGATATTTACCTGCACTCATCAACGCAGCACCCGTCCGAAGTTCAGCACAACGTTGCCAATATCCTGGGTTTGCCAGCTCATGCCATAACCGTAGAAGTTCGGCGTATGGGCGGCGGGTTTGGCGGCAAGGAAAGCCAGCCGACGCAATGGGCTGCGCTGGCTGCACTTGGCGTTCTAAAAACAGGACGCCCGGTTAAGTGCCGGCTTGACCGTGATGACGACATGATTATGACCGGCAAACGTCACGAAATGCGCGGTCATTGGTCTGTAGGGTTTGATGACGAAGGTCATATCCTCGCCGCCGACATCGATATGGCAACACGCTGCGGCTATTCAAAAGATTTGTCCGATGCGATCAGTGACCGGGCAATGTTCCATTTGGACAATGCCTATTACCTGGATGCGGTGCGAATTTCCTGCGCCCGGCTTAAAACCAATACGGTCTCAAATACTGCATTTCGCGGATTTGGCGGCCCGCAAGGCATGATGGTCGGCGAGCGAATGATTGAAGCCGTTGCCCGTGCTATCGGCAAAGATCCGCTCGACGTTCGTAAACTCAATTTTTACGGCACGGATGATCGTAATGTGACGCCGTATCATATGACGGTTAACGATTGTGTTCTTGATGACCTGGTCGGGGACTTGGAAGAAAAATCGAACTATGCGGCACGCCGTAAAACCATAACTGAATTTAATGCGTCAAACCCGGTGATAAAAAAAGGCCTAGCACTGACACCTGTGAAATTTGGCATTTCATTCACCACCACATTTCTTAACCAGGCCGGGGCGCTGATACACGTTTATAAAGACGGCAGTATACTTCTCAATCATGGCGGCACGGAAATGGGGCAGGGCCTATTTATGAAAGTCGCCCAGATCGTCGCCGAAGAATTTCAAGTGGATATCAGCCGGATTAAAATCACGGCGACCAATACCGCTAAAGTGCCTAATACGTCGGCGACGGCGGCCTCATCGGGAACCGATATGAACGGCATGGCTGCCCTTGCCGCAGCGCGTACAATCAAACGTCGATTGACGGCATTCGCGGCAGAGGAATTTGAGTGTGATGATACAGATGTCGAATTTTTACCCAACCGAATTAATGCCGGTAATCACGTTCTGACATTCGATGAGTTGATCAATAAAGCCTACCTTAACCGCGTTCAATTGTCGGCGACGGGATTCTACCGGACGCCAAAAATTGAATATGACCGGGAAAAAGCTGCTGGCCGGCCGTTCTATTATTTCGCCTATGGCGCCGCTGTATCAGAAGTTGCCATCGATACGCTAACCGGTGAAAGCCGGGTTTTAGCCGTTGATATTGTTCACGATGTCGGAAAATCATTGAACCCGGCAATCGATGCGGGCCAGATCGAGGGTGGGTTTATTCAGGGAATGGGTTGGCTGACGTCTGAAGAACTGATTTGGAATGATCAGGGCCGGTTGATGACCCACGCCCCATCAACGTACAAAATCCCCACCTGCGGTGACCGACCGGATCATCTGGACATCACGATCTGGGACAAAGGCCGGAATGTGGAAAATACCGTACATCGTTCGAAAGCTGTGGGCGAGCCGCCTTTGATGCTGGCAATATCCGTATTTCACGCCATTTCGGATGCGATCTCCAGTCTTGATGATTATAAATCCGTGCCGGACTTGGATGCGCCAGCGACGCCGGAACGGATTTTGATGGCCGCCCAGGATATTAAATTGCGGGCCCAAACATGAACGACAGCACTTACATATCCAACGCGGAAGCGCCGGGACCCGTCGATTGGGTACACGCGGCGTTTGATATTGCCTCACGCCAGAGCCGATGCATTTTAATTTTTATCGCTAATGATGAAGGGTCAACACCGCGCGAAAAGGGTGTCTGGGCATTGGTTGGCGAAGACGATTGCCACGGTACACTGGGTGGTGGTGAGGTCGAGAGAATGGCCATCGCAGACGCCCGCGATTTACTCGCAAACCGTAAGACATGGCAACGATTTACCGAACAATTCAAACTGGGTCCGGATCTCGGTCAATGCTGCGGCGGTGTTATGACAATGTTGTTTGAGCCAGTTGATGCAAGTTCAATTGATTGGTTGCGTGAAGCGAAAGAACAAATCGGTGGCGGCTATATTTTAATTCCGTCGTCTGAGCCGGCAGCGCTGCCGCGTGTTGTAACTGGCCCTGTCCCTGATAATTTGTATGGATCGGTCGGGCTTCATATTCAGGCGCTTGATGATGATCGTCCGTTGATTGTGCTTTATGGCGGCGGACATGTCGGGCGTGCGATTGCAGCAATGGCGGCGCAATTACCCGTTCGTCTTGATGTGGTTGATGAACGTCTTGAGGCGTTGACCGAAATTCCGCGTGCCGGGAATGTAAAAACAATCCACCGTGAAAGCCCACCTTCTCATGCCAAGACGTTGGATAATGCGGATGCCGTTTTGATCATGACCCATAATCACGGTTTGGATTACCGCCTCTGTCAGATGCTCTTGGGCAAACCTGAAATTTCCTATTTGGGTCTAATAGGGAGTGCGACCAAAGCAGCGCGCTTTCGCAGCGGACTGTCGAAAGAAGGGTTTAAACCAGATGTCGTTGATCATCTGACGTGTCCGATTGGCGCTGCTGGGCCGAGCGGAAAAGAGCCGGGTATTATTGCTATCGCTGCGCTTAACGAAATCATTCACGTTATTTCGGCCCGCCGGATGGGCCACCCACGTCATAACAAAATTACCCACCAGATTAAGAGAGACTGCTAATGTGCGAGCACACTGATCATCATTCAAAATTTATGGCTGAAGCAGCCCGAATTTCGCGCGAGAAAATGAACGCCGGAGAAGGCGGGCCATTTGGGGCCATCATCGTTAAAGATGGAAAAATAATTGGCCAGGGACATAATAAAGTCACCACGGATAACGATCCGACGGCGCATGCAGAAGTCGTTGCGATTCGTAATGCGTGCCAGACTATTGGTGATTTTAATTTAAGCGGCGCGGAAATTTACACCAGTTGCGAGCCGTGCCCAATGTGTCTGTCTTCTATATACTGGGCCCGTTTGGACAAGGTGTATTACGCCAATACCAGAGACGATGCCGCAAATATTGGGTTTGACGACGCTGAGATATATGATGAAGTTGCCAAAGATATTGGAGATCGTAAAATTCCAATGTTCCATTTGGCGGATAGCGAAGCAGCGATGGCGTTTAAAGAGTGGGATAATAAAGAAGACAAAATTCGGTATTGAACCAAAAATATGAGATAGAAATATTCACCGCCAGCCGCTCTGGCAAATAGTCTCGGTTAAGGGAGTTATTTAGGTGCAACCATTGTTATCGCTACGGAATCTCCGTAAGGAATTCCCGGGCTGTTTGGCCAATGACGATGTCGATCTGGACGTGCTTCCAGGGGAGATCCATGCGCTGCTCGGCGAAAACGGAGCCGGGAAAAGCACGTTGGTGAAAATGATTTACGGTGTACTTAAACCCGACAACGGCGAAATGATCTGGAACGGCCGGACTGTCGGTATTGGAACACCGTCAGCGGCGCGATCGCTCGGCATTGGTATGGTGTTCCAGCATTTTTCCTTGTTCGAGGCTTTGACGGTTTCCGAGAATATTGCGCTTGGTATCCCGAAAGAGCTTGCCGGATCTGGACTGGACGAGCGTATTATCGAGGTCTCCATTTCGTATGGATTACCTCTCGACCCTCACCGAGAAGTTCATTCACTATCAGTTGGTGAACGCCAGCGTATAGAAATTGTGCGCTGCCTTCTTCAAAAGCCGAAACTTTTGATCATGGATGAGCCGACGTCAGTTCTGACGCCTCAGGAAGCGGACAAGTTGTTCGAAACGTTAACGCGCCTCTCGTCAGAAGGTGTTGCAATCCTGTATATTTCGCATCGCCTGGAGGAAATTCGCAAATTATGCCACAAGGCGACGATCTTGCGCCTCGGGAAAGTAGTTGCAGATTGCGATCCGTCAGAGGAGACGGCGCGCAGTCTTGCGGAACTGATGATGGGCTCGAACCTGACGCTGCCGGAAAAAGGTGCGGCCAAAAAACCTGGTCCTGTACGGTTTAAGGTAAGCAACCTTTCGGCACTGCCTGATGATCAATTTGGCGTGCCCCTCAAAGATATTTCTTTCGATATTCGCGCCGGCGAGATCCTTGGGGTTGGTGGGCTGGCCGGTAATGGACAGACCGAGTTAATGGATATGTTGAGCGGTGAACGCCTGGCTGATGACCATGGCGCGATTGTTATGGAAGTTGTCCCTGTTGGAACGCTGGGCCCGCGCGAACGCCGGGATCTGGGGCTGGGGTTTGTCCCGGAAGAGCGGCTTGGTCATGGCGCGGTCCCGGATATGACACTTTGGGAAAACGGTTTCCTGAGCGCGATGAGCCGGCAAAATCTGATGCAGAACGGATTTATTAAAATTGATAAATCAATAGATTTTGCTAAGGCAGTGGTCAAACGTTTCAACGTGAAAACCGTTGGTGTCGATCATAATGCGACCAGTTTGTCGGGTGGGAATTTACAAAAATTTATTGTCGGGCGGGAAATTGAACAAAACCCGCGTGTATTGGTCGTTCTTCAACCAACCTGGGGCGTGGATGCGGGGTCTGCCGCGGCAATTCACCAGGAACTGATGGATTTGGCGGCAAAAGGTACCGCCGTACTTGTAATATCGCAGGATCTTGATGAATTGTTTGCTGTCTCGGACCGGATATCTGTAATCTGCGAGGGACGATTATCCTTATCGACACCGGCATCTGAAACAACGGTTGAACAGATCGGGTTATTAATGGGCGGAAGTGATGGCCGAATAACAGACCCGGAAAGGGCCGTGTCATGAGAATCGAAGCGCGCACCGAAATATCAAAACCGATGATTTATGCAGCCCCGATATTGGCGGTGACCATGACCATGATCGCCGGCCTGATATTATTTTATGTCATGGGTCACAATCCATTTGAGGCTCTGCATACGTTTTTTGTTGCCCCGATATCGTCACTTGATGGACTTGCAGAACTTGGGGTTAAAGGAACGCCTCTTATATTGATTGCGGTTGGCCTTTCTTTCGGATTTCGCGCCAATGTATGGAATATTGGCGCCGAAGGGCAACTGACCATCGGCGCGTTGGCCGGTGGTGCCTTAGCACTGGCGTTTTATGAAGTGGAGTCGCCATTTTTATTGCCGGCCATGATTGTTGTTGCGGCCCTTGGCGGAATGGCTTGGGCGGCGATCCCGGCGTTTCTTAAAACACGATTTAATGCTAATGAAATCCTAACCAGCCTGATGCTCACCTATATTGGGTTGTTGGTTCTTAGTTTTCTGATCCATGGGGTCATGAAAGACCCAGAGGGTATGAATTTCCCGGAATCACGGTTGTTTCATGACGCGGCAATTCTTCCCATCATATTGGAAGATACGCGTTTACACGCGGGGTTTCTAATCGCCATTGCGGTGGTTGCGACAGCATGGATTATTCTTGGTCGGCACATTATCGGATTCCATATCCGCGTTATTGGTATGGCGCCCCGGGCCGCCTCGTTTGCCGGGTTTGATCAAAATAAGATGATCTGGTTAACATTCCTGATTGCCGGTGCCGCATCCGGCGTTGCTGGGATCAGTGAAGTTGCCGGACCGATCGGACAAATTTCGCCGGTGATATCGCCGGGATACGGGTTCACGGCGATCATCGTCGCTTTTGTTGGCCGTTTACATCCCGTAGGCATATTTTTCGCCGGACTATTAATGGCGCTCAGTTATCTTGGCGGCGAAAATGCGCAAATTGAATTGAATATGCCAAACGCGGTGACCGGGGTGTTTCAGGGAATGCTCCTGTTTTTCCTGCTCGCCTGCGATGTGCTGATCAAATACCGCTTGCGGTTTACCTGAGGGGTTAAGGTTATGGACGGAACAGATATTCTTGTATCGGCGGCATTGACCATCATAACGGCCGCAACGCCTCTGGTATTCGCGGCTTTGGGTGAACTGATCGTTGAAAAATCCGGGGTCCTGAACCTTGGCGTAGAAGGCATGATGGTGGTTGGTGCCATCGCGGCATTCGCGGCAGGCGTGACAACGGACAGTGCGATCCTCGCGATTGTCGCCGGCGCGTTAGCCGGCGCGGTTGTTGCTCTCATCTTCGGGTTCCTGGTTCTGATCATGATGTCCAATCAGGTCGCGACCGGCCTAGCATTGACAATCTTCGGGTTGGGACTGAGCGCACTGATCGGACATAGTTATGTGGGCGTCACGTATGTTGGTTTGCCGCAACTGAGTATCCCGGTGATCTCCGAGCTTCCCATAGTTGGCGCGATTATCTTTGGGCAGGATGGGATGGTCTATCTGTCAGTCTTTATGGCCGGCGCTATCGCCTGGTTTTTGACTAAATCCCGGCCTGGATTGGTTCTTCGTGCGGTTGGGGAAAGCCATGATGCGGCGCATGCTATTGGATATTCAGTTGTTCGAATTCGTTTTCTCGCCATTCTGTTCGGCGGCGCGATGGCGGGTCTTGGCGGTGCGTATCTGTCACTTGCATACACGCCGTTATGGGTTGAAAATATGACAGCAGGCCGGGGCTGGATTGCCTTGGCTTTGGTCGTATTTGCGGCGTGGCGGCCCTGGAGGGCGTTTTTCGGGGCTTATCTATTTGGTGGAATTACGATCATTCAACTCCATATTCAGGGTGTAGGATTGGCAATTCCGTCACAATTACTGTCGATGTTGCCCTATTTGGTTACAATTATTGTTCTTGTATTTATTTCACGGGGAAGTGTGCGTCAGCGGTTAAGCGCACCAGGCAGTCTCGGGAAAAGTTTCTACGCTGCTTCCTAAAGTTTGGCAGTGAATTTCATAAAACAGTGGAGGGATATATGTCTCAAAATAAAATGTTAAAAATGATCCGTAATGCTGCGGTCATTGGCGCGGCAGCGATTGCGCTGACATCAGGGGCGCAGGCTGCTGAAAAACTTATTATTTACGTTGGGCCGATCGGTGATCACGGGTGGTCGTATGAGCACAATCAGGGGCGCAAGGCGCTGCAAACGAGTTTCAGTGATCTGGTTGATACAACGTACGTGGAGAGCGTACCGGAAGGCGCCGATGCGGAGCGGGTTATCACCAAACTTGTAAAAAGCGGCCACAAGCTGATTTTTACGACATCTTTTGGTTATATGAACCCTACGCTGAAGGTCGCAAAGCGTTTCAAGAAAGTAAAATTTGAACATGCCACGGGTTTTAAGCGTTCAAAAAATCTGTCGACTTATTCAGCCCGGTTTTATGAAGGCCGATATGTCGTCGGACATCTGGCTGGAAAAATGTCAAAAAGTAACATCATTGGATATGTTGGATCATTCCCAATCCCGGAAGTTATCCGCGGTATCAATGCCGTAACGTTGGCAGCGCGTAAGATAAACCCAAAAATTCAGGTTAAAGTTGTTTGGGTTAACTCATGGTTCGACCCCGGCAAAGAAGCTGATGCAGCAAAAACTCTGATTGATCAGGGCGCTGACATCATCATGCAGCACACGGATTCCCCAGCTCCGGTTCAGGTTGCTGAAAAGCGCGGTGTCTGGAATGTTGGTCAGGCATCCGACATGTCTCAGTTTGGACCTAAAACGCATATGACGGCGATTATTGACAATTGGGCGCCTTATTATATTTCGCGCACCAAAGCTGTTCTCGATGGCACCTGGAAAGAACAGGATACCTGGGGTGGCCTTAATTCTGGCATGGTCAAGATGGGGGAATATAACAAAAACCTTCCGGCTGACGTGGTTGCTTTGGCGCAATCCGTGGCGCTGGGTATCGGCGAAGGTAAAGTACATCCCTTCACCGGTCCGATTAAGGACCAGTCCGGCAAAATTGTTGTTGAAGCCGGTAAAGTTGCAGATGATGGTATGCTTGCAGGCATGAACTTTTATGTTGAAGGTGTTGTCGGTAGCATTCCGAACTAACGCAGTATAAAACACTTGAAGAACGGAGGGGTGCGAACCTCTCCGTTTTTTTTGGCTTGCGCAATTCCCGAATAAATTATTTTAATTTACGACAACAAAATTGCGTATCAACAAACGCTTTAGGTGGTAACAGGAAAATAAAATGAGTGCGATTTGGATCAAGAATCCTCTCGATATTTTTGCAGATGGTGCCGAGGACGGTATTGTTATCAATGATGGCGTGATTACTGAACTTGTACCGAAGGGCCATATTCCTGTAGTCGATACTGTGTTTGATGCATCGAACCATGTGGTCATCCCGGGATTGATCAACACCCACCATCATTTTTACCAGACGCTCACGCGGGCTTACGGGCCGGCGCTGAACAGGGAATTGTTTGACTGGTTAAAAGCGCTGTATCCGGTATGGGCGAATTTGACCCCTGAAATGCTGTCAGTGGCGACAGAATTGGCGTTAACCGAATTGTTATTGTCGGGTTGTACGACATCGACGGATCACCATTACGTCTTCCCGGGCGGCCTGGAGAACGGAATTGACATTCAGGTCGCTGCGGCGAAAAAGGTCGGCATCCGCACAGTTTTGACCCGGGGGTCAATGGATTTATCAGTTAAAGACGGGGGCTTGCCACCTGAGCAGGTTGTCCAGGATGTGGATACCATTCTCGCTGATAGCGCACGCCTGATCGAGCTTTATCATGACCAACGCGGTGGTGCGATGGTTCAGATCGCCCTTGCACCCTGTTCACCATTTTCCGTAACAAAAGATGTTATGACTGGTTCTGCAAATTTGGCGCAGCGAACGGGCGTGCTGTTACACACACATTTGGCGGAAACCATTGACGAAAATAATTTTTGCCTCGAAACACTTGGTATGCGTCCACTGGATTATCTGGAAGACTGCGGCTGGCTGGATAACCAGGTCTGGTTGGCCCATGGGATCCATTTTACGGACAGTGAAATTGACCGAATGGCGGCGGCAGGTGTTGGCATATCCAGTTGCCCACATTCAAATATGACATTGGCTTCCGGAATTTGCCCGGCCTGTGACCTCGACAAAAAAGGCGTATCCGTCGGGGTTGGTGTTGATGGTTCCGCCTCGAACGATGCATCAAACATGATTGAGGAAGTGCGCCAGATGCTGATGATCCAGCGTCTGCGGTATGGGTCTGTTAAGGTTTCTCACAAGGATGCGCTGCGCTGGGCGAGTGAAGGGTCAGCGAATTGTATTGGGCGATCTGACATCGGCAAGATTGAGGTCGGTCGCCAGGCTGATCTGGCCCTCTTTAAACTCGATGAACTGCGTCATTCCGGTCATCACGACCCTCTCGCTGCCCTCGTCCTCTGCGGTCATCACAAAGCAGATTACGTAATGGTCGGCGGCACATGGCGGGTCGAAAACGGGAAAATTCCGGGGTTTGACCCATCCGATCTTATCAATCGGCATTCCGCTGCGGCCAGGTCATTAACAAGCCTAATTGACGCTTAACACCTCCCGTTAGGCTCAAATGATGAAACGCTCGTGCCGAAAGCACGAAGTGTTGGTGTTTCTGAGAGTTTCAGATAGTGTAAATTTATTAGTGTGGAGGCGTTCTAATAACGCACCGCATGTTACGGGGGGAATAAATGCAGGCCGGGGGGCTAACTGTATTTTTTCTGACGGTATGGATAACTCTGTCTGGCGCGATGTCAGCAAGAGCAGCGTCAGATCAACACGATCCACTGGAAATTCTTCTTTCCGAAATTCCGCCACTGGTGATGCAAGTGGATGGAAAACCGGCAGGTGTGCTTTATGAACTCAGCATTGAAATTATAAGGCGGTTCAACACGTCCTCCGCCGAAAAAATTTCGCCGTCACCAGGTATTCAACCTTGGCCACGTGCCTATCGTATGTTGAAAATGGGGACAGGCAAGATCATGCTGCAAATGGCCAGAACACCCGCGCGGGAGAAAATGTTCTCGTGGGTCAGGCCCGTTATGCCACTTAAATACTCCTTCGTTAATATGGGGAATAAACCTGTTCTGTCACTTGATGGGGTTAAAAAACAGGGACTTGTCGGTGTATACCGTAAAAGTCATCTGGAGACATTTCTACGCACCAACGGGTTTGAAAGTAAAGATTTGGTGCTTGGCGTGAACAGTAAACAAAATTATAAATTATTGCGGTATGGCCGGGTTGGAACGTGGTTGGCGTTAGAAGATGAAGCCTACTGGTTAGCCAGACAGGACGCAACAAATCCGAAAATTACGGTAAGCCCACCAATTCTCGAGGCCAAAATCTGGATGGCCACGTCGAACGATGTTCCCGAAGATGTGCGCGATCTCTTGAAAACAACATTGGAAAATATCGTCGAAGACGGTTTGTTTCAAAATTTTTGCAAAAAATATTGGTTAAAACCTGAAAAATAGATCAGCCGCCTAGAGCGTTTCCGGCGATTTTTGGATCGCCGAAAACGCTCTAATTTGTTGTCGTTACGCAATTACGTCGTCGTAAATTGATCCAATTTACTCGGGAATTTCTCTATTGCTGTTTCCAGTACGGCGGATCACCAATCGTCTCAACCATAAAATCAATAAAGGCGCGAACTCTTGGCGGAAGAAACCGCGCATGAGGATATAACGTATGTATGGTATGGGCTGCTGGCACGCAATCAGGAAGAACGGTCAGCAGTTCCCCGCTGCTTAGATAAGGCCCGACCTCCCACATTGATTTCAGTGCAATACCATACCCCTTGAGGCACCATTCGGTTAAAATTTCGCCGTTGTCGGAATCCATGTTTCCGGTCACCGCAAGGGTATGCGTTTCGCCGTCCGGGTCCTGAATGCGCCACTCGAACTGTTGAGACCCGGGGAAGCGCAGCAATAAACAGTTATGTTTTGATAAATCACTTAATGCCTTGATCGGCGGTGATTTGGAAAGATAAGACGGGGAAGCGCAGAGTAGGCGTTTGTTGTCAGCCAGGCGCCTGACAACAAAACTCGAGTCTTTCAGCTCTGCAATTCGTATCGCTAAATCGACTTTTTCATCAATGAAATTTGTGAACCGATCACTGGCGATGAGTTGTAATTGAATTTCAGGAAACCGTTCCAGAAAGGTGGGAATGTGCGGGGCGACATGTAATCGGGCAAAAGCGGTCGGCGCAGAAACTTTCATAAATCCTGCAGGCCGATTACGCCGGGCGGAGACGGCATCTTGCGCGCGCTCGATTGTCTTTAGAATTTCGAGGCAATGTTCATAAAATGTTTCTCCGTCTGGCGTGACATTAACCTGGCGCGTTGTCCGGTTAAGAAGGCGCAGTCCTAATTGATTTTCCAGTCGCTGGATCCGTGAGCTGACAACGGCTGGAGAGAGACGCAAATCGCGGCCAGCGGCTGACAAACTGCCCAATTCCGCAACGCGCACAAATAAGTTAAGGTCTTCAGAATTCATTCTATTATCAAATAAATGTTTAAAGTGAAGATAGATTATATCGTTTATCAAAAAAGTTCAACGAGGGTATAAATTTAGATATGTAATTTTGCGGCCTGAATGTCCGCGCCAAAACAGGGGCAGTTTCATGGAGATCGCGTTTCACGACTGGGCCAGTATGCTGGTCAGGTGGGTCCATATTATCACCGGTATCGCTTGGATTGGATCCTCGTTCTATTTCATTTGGCTGGACTTAAGTTTGCGCCAGCGCGAAAACATGCCCGAAGGGGCGTTTGGCGAGGTTTGGAGCGTTCATGGCGGCGGTTTCTATCATGCCCAAAAATATCTAGTCGCACCGAAACAAATGCCGGATGAGCTGCATTGGTTTAAGTATGAGAGCTATTTCACTTGGCTGTCCGGGTTCTGTCTTATGGCTGTTATGTATTATTGGGGCGCGGAAAGTTTTCTCGTTGATACGGATAAAATGGCGCTTGAAGCCTGGCAGGCAATTGGCATCAGTCTGGCCTTTCTCGCCATTGGCTGGGTTATCTATGACCTGATCTGTAAATCACCTTTGGGCCGAAACACAGCCGTGCTTGCACTCTGCGTTTTTGTTCTGGTTGTCGTCTCTTCCTATGGTCTCAGCCAGGTGTTCAGTGACCGCGCGGCGATGCTGCATGTCGGGGCAATGGTTGGCACGATCATGAGCGGAAATGTATTTTTTATCATTATCCCAAATCAGAAGATCGTTGTTGACGATCTGAAGAACGGACGCGATCCCGACCCGGCGCTTGGCATGCAGGCCAAACAACGCTCAACCCACAATAATTATCTGACCTTGCCGGTGTTATTGATGATGATCTCCAATCATTATCCGATGCTCACAGGGTCGGAAAAAAGCTGGATGATCGTCGCCCTGATCCTGTTGATTGGCGGCATCGTACGGCATTATTTTAATACCAAACATACCGGGGCATCTGGAAACGCACTCCGCTGGCAATGGCCGGTGGCAACGGTGCTTATGGTCGGCCTCATCCTTCTTGTATCGGTCCGTAGTGGTGATCAGGTTGCTGAAGAAGATGTTATCGGCGCCCCTCAGGCGCTGGCCATCATCCAGACCCGCTGCATCGCCTGTCACGCGGTCCGTCCATCGGATGAAGACTTCGAAAAAGCCCCCGGTGGTCTGGTGCTCGAGACGCTGGACAGCGTCGAGAAAAACGCAACCCGTATCCTCGCACAATCTGTGCTCTCGAAAGCCATGCCACTCGCTAACAAAACCGGTATGACGCTAGAGGAGCGTAAACAACTGGGCGGCTGGATCAGGGCGGGAATGCCGGAAGAGTGATCTTCCGGATCGCGGACCGGCAAAACAACGTCCGCTTTGCGTCGATCAGTTGAGGTCACCGAGGCTAAGCGGACTCTTTCCTAAAAAACTGGTTTAGCTCAGATTAGCCGTTAGCGGACATCAAGGGCGTGAACGGCGGTCATGAGCGGACGCGTACACCGAAGCGACCTCAACTTGTGATTAGACTTCTGGCGTCATGAGAAAACGCACTCTTGCCAATCGATAAACCCGCCTTGATTAGACGGTTACTTTTGATATTTTCCCGCCCGTAAGTCACTCATATATCGGTCGTATTCCCCATTTTTCCGAACTTGTTTTAATTGTTTGTTGAAGCGAGAACGTAAAATTTCGTATTCCGGAACGCTTTTAGAAAACAGGACGAAACTATTGTTAATCGAGAGTGGTTTGGGATGGTGGGTGATCAAATTTTGTTGAGTTTGATCGAATTTTTGTCGTAATGTGGCAGAAGCTACACTGACTTCCTGCGGGAAGATTTGAATGCGGCCTTTTATTAATTTGTGGAAATTCTGTTCATCGTTCAAGACGCGTTCTATGGTTAGTAAACCCGATTCCAAGGCGGCGTCAAAGTCTGGGCCGTAACTGTATCCCAAATGGGCACCAATCTTTAATCCTTTTAAGTCTTCCATTTTTTTCCAATCGAATTGAAACGATTTTTTATGAAAAAAAACGAACCGTTCGGATAAAACGGCATCGCTGTAAAGGAAATCTTTTTCACGTTCATCCTTATGCATCCAAACGGCTGTTGCATTGTACTGACCGAGTGACGCCTCTTTATACGCCCGTTTCCAAGGTAAAAAACGGATTGTCGCCTTGACGCCAATCGCGTCAAAAATATCCGTTATGATATGGGAAATGACCCCATTATGTTTCTGGCTTTTGGAAATGTAAGGCGGCCATTCACCGACGGCGATTTTAATTTTGTCCCCGGATGCTTGCGCAGGAGGGGACGAGACGAGCAGAGAAAAACTAACGCCCATTAAAAGTGCGAAGAACAAATCTGTATATTTTCTGTGATGCTTCATATTTTAGCCTTGATTAAGATAAGGTTTTATGAAGGCAATAGTTGATTTTTTATTATTACAATTCCAGATTAAATAAAACCCTACCACATTTCTTCAGACTAACAGCGTGTTGGTGTGTTTCGAATTGTTTCCACTAGTTTCAGTGACATGAGTTGTAGGGTATGCGTCCGGGCATGACCTCTCTACGTCAAATTCCGACCGAAATTTGATCCGATCATTTTCGGCTCTTAATAGCCAAAAGCGTCCATTGCTGGTGCGGCTGAAAATCGAAAAAGACTGAGTTTAATGATGGCCGCTTTCGGGGGCTAAGCGGACTCTATCCTAAAGAACTGGTTTAGGCTCAGAGTAGCCTTATGTGGACGGCCCCCTTTATGGTATCGATTAATGAAGGGGTTAGAAGACTAACCCCAAACAATGGATTGGAATGTCATGCCAAGGGTATGTGGAATTGAGCTCAAATCATCTGAAGCAATATTGACCATCGTAGATGATGTTGGAGGTGACCCTGAGTATTTGGATATTAAATCGACAAAGATAAAAATCAGCGATGACGAGTCTTCCGCAGAGGTGCAGGCTTTTTTTGATGTGTTCGTCAATTTTATCCGCAACAACAAAATTGATGTAATAGTCCTTAAAAAACGCGCAAAAAGGGGGCGGATGGCTGGCGGTGCTGTTTCATTTAAACTTGAGGGCCTTATTCAGCTGAATGGGGTCGCTGATGTGGTATTCGTATCCGGCCAAGGAATTGCGGCGGCCAACAAAAAGGAGCCATTCGAAATCCCGAAATCATTAAACAGATATCAGGATACTGCGTTTATGGCTGCATGCCTCTATATTAGGAAACTGTAAACCGCTGATCGTTAAGCGCACAATAGCGTGAGTTTTGTTAACGCCAAAATTCAAAATAATCATAACTAAATGATATTAAATAACTTTTCAGCCTCATGGTCATAATCTATATTATGCGATTAATTGTTATTCGCATTAATTAATTAGAACACACTCTCTCGCCTCTGCCGAAACAAACGATTGAGGAGTAACCAGGGCGCGTAAAATACAGCGGGGAATTAAAAATCCCCCGCGCAGGATTTAATCCCGAAGCTGAAGGTTCTCGGCGGACTCTTTACCGTCGCGACCAGGGGTAACGTCATAACTTACCTTCTGACCGTCAGCCAGGGTACCAATGCCGCTGCTTTCGAGAGCAGAAATGTGAACAAAGGCGTCCTTGCCGCCATCTTCTGGTTCAATAAACCCAAACCCTTTAGTGGCGTTGAACCATTTTACGGTGCCGTTAGTCATATTCTAATGTCCTATTACGCGTTTCAATTAATAGTCGTATAGTGAAGTGTTTTGAGCCAAATTCCAGTGTTTTGTTCCGGCACGTCAAGTTATCGCCGCTGTGCATCACAAAGAAGCTGAAAATTTATGGTGCCATTTCCGGCTTTTTCTAGGGCTCCAACAATAGTTTCTTATTTCCTTTTTTCATCTCACCCCTGCCCAACAGCTTCTCAAACCTGGACATATAGTGTGTTGGCGTGACACCGCAGCGCCATAATGGGATACGATTGTTGGAATAAACCAACCCAGAGACTGGCCCAAATCAGAATTAGGCTGCATACATCCGCAGGTATGCCGTTACGCAGTAGCCTGAGGATTCCCGTCGATAAGTTCATCTAGGCAGTCGTCATTTAGGGCTTTGATCGGCGTAAAGTCGCGATGTGCTATCCATTCTTCGCGATTGAAAGCCCTGATGTGATTATCGACATGACATAACGACAAATAAACAATGATACGCCCAAATGGCGAAATGTTGGCCGGACTGGCATGAACTAACAATGACGAGAACATCAGCATACTACCGGCAGGCCCTGTCGGTGCGACACAACCACCTTCCGCCGCTAATTCCGAGACTTTGTCCTTACCCAACGTCCAAAGCGGGTATGATGTTGTTTCCAGATCATGGCCCGCCTCAACAATACCCCTTTTATGACTCCCCGGAATGAATAACAGCGGACCATTGGCAGCAGTCACGTCATCAAGAAATACGGCTATATTCATTGCTCTGGGCTCTGGCATTTCATCATCACGTTTCCAGGTGCCATAATCTTGGTGCCACTGCCAGACCTCGCCATCAAAGGCTGCTTTTGCGTTGACTTTGTACTGGTGCATATAAACAGGCCCATCCAATACCTGTTCAACCGGTTTGATTAGTCGCGGGTGTGCGCCAAGGCGCCGGAACCCTTCATTGTAGGTATGGGCTGCAAAAGCCGTCCGTGCGACACCAGAACTTTCGCGCCAAACTTCTTTGCGGTCGAGAGCATAAACCGCTTCGGCATTGCGTTTGAGAAGGGCGGCTTCTTGTAGTGAGAATTTTCCAGGAAAGAACAAGTAACCATCCTTATCTAATTCTTTTAACTGCTGTTCGGTCAAGTCCATTAAAATCTCCTGCTCAAAACGCGCTGCATGACTATTGTCCGGTCCACACTCAGATGCCAAGTAGAAATACCGCTGACAGTCGTTACATCACCGGCGCCATCATCGTTTCCAGATGATACGGGGGTTTTGCATTGTGGGAAACCATCAGGGATGGCGAGGCGGCGCTGAAGGTTGTCGGAGATTAGATCCTGGCACTGCAACGGCGCTTTATATCCGTGCATATTACTGAACCATCGCATTAAACACATCAAGGCGCAGGGTTTCGACCTTACAGAGCGGAATACTCAGTCCTAAATAGGGTGTCGACAATATAGGGGCCAGAATGACACAATACGGCGCTTAACTAATTGGTTTTCAATAATTTTGGTGCGCCTTTTTGGTCAAAGACCCCGAAAACCTGAACGTACCGCCTCAATCTATTTTTCTCCCGAATTTATCAGGCGTTTTGAAATGTCTGAAAATAGAGGGATGTGGCTAGATACGTTTCAATATTCCGATAAGTATAAGTATCGGAATATATGGGGGCTTGTTCGTCTGTGTCCAGATGGCACAGTTATGGCTGCTGTACGTCGGTGACCTCAACAGGTCGACGCAACACTTTACTCTTTGAGACAAAGATTGGAGTGTTCAGATGAAACGAAGACGTCGGCTTTATTAGGCCTGTTTCACAATAGGGCCAGATAATTTTGGTCGCAGGTATCCTCACCCATTTGTTCAAGCTGTTTTCAAAGTCAAA
>WASW01103952.1_pt1 | contig 18541 bp, 17 predicted proteins | sample 5698521 | NCBI WGS metagenome assembly WASW01 (sample SAMN11175560, study PRJNA528189) | sponge metagenome | isolation source: marine sponge | host: Leucetta | place: Antarctica: Western Antarctic Peninsula, King George Island | collected 2013-01
ATATCTGCAAAGGCCGAATCGATGTTTACCCGAAAACCCGTGAGAACATTCAAGTGGCATTGCGGGTTTCTCGTGTGAATCAGTTGCTGGGTGCAGATTTTAGCGCGGAGCAGATAAAAGAAATTATTTCCCGTTTGGGATTAAAAGTCGAAGCGGCGATAAAGGATGGAAACCTGCAAGTGGCGATTCCCGGCTTTCGTCCTGACCTGACGCGTGAAGTAGATATTATTGAAGAAATTGCCAGAGTCGATGGATTCGACAAGGTCGCCACCGTCTTCCCTGTGGCTTCGGTGAGGCCGGTGCGTATTACCCCCAGGCAAACTCTGTTGCGCAAAATAAGGGAGGTGCTTTGTCATACGGGTTTTTCTGAAACAGTTCATTTCAGTTTTATTGAAGGCGAACAGGCTGAAGGTTATTTGTCTTCATTTGCATCGACAAAAGATAAAGTGATTCCGTTGAAGAATCCTTTAAGCTCTGAAAACGATACCATGCGCACGAGTTTGATTCCCGGCTTGCTGAAGACCATTCAGAATAATTTGAGTAAGGGGCAAAAGCCTCTCAAGCTTTTCGAGATTGGCAGTGTTTATTTTTTAGGTTCTCAGGGAAAGCACATTGAGAAAACTGTTTTGACGGCTACAGTCTTGGGGCCTTATGAGCTTACGCCTTGGAAGCCGCGTGGTAAGGAATATGATTTTTATGATCTAAAGGGAGCACTTGATAATTTATGTTCTCATTTTGGATTGCAAGTGAGTTTCCCGACAAATGCCAACAGAACCTATTTGTTGGCGGAGAAATCGGCAAAATGTTGTGCCGATGCAAACGAGCTAGGCTATATGGGACAGCTCTCGCCCGACAAAACGGAGATTGCGGAAAAAGTTTTCGTTTTGGAATTGGATTTACAAAAACTGGAAGAATCACTTCCACTGCGTCCGCGTTTTCAGAGCATTGCGAAATTCCCGGAAACCTATCGTGATATTTCTATTCTGGTGGATAGGCAAGTCACCTCGCAGAAAGCATCTGACTTGATTTTAAAAACAGGTCATCCGCTTTTAAAGCGGGTTGAGTTGTACGACCATTTTGAAGGAAAAAAAATCCAGTCGGATAAAAAAAGTCTCACCTTTGCCCTGTCTTTTCAGTCTAAAGATAAAACCCTGTCGGACGATGAGGTCAGTCCTTTGTTTGAGGCTATCGTTCAAACGTTAAAGACAGAATTGGGTGCGTCTCTCAGAGAATAAATGTCCTCAAATTGAGCCTCTATTGACACCCTAATTTCGGGGTGCTACGATTTCGCCATGTCCAAACCCGATATAGAAAAGTTAGAGGCAGGTGTTTCGACTTTACTTGAGGCTTATCGCCAGCTTAAAGACGAGAACCAAAAGTTGACCCGGCAGGTGGAAAGTCTGGCACGCGATGGCGAGTCCTTGTCAAAGGAACAGGAGTTTGCTAAGGAGAAGCTGGAGCGCCTCGCTGAACTGGAAGCAGTAAGCAAGAACAGTGAAAAGGATAAAAAACAGGTTCGCGAAAAGGTCGTTCATCTTTTGGAAAAATTTGAAAAATTTGATTTAACTTGATCTGACAATGGCAAAAATACAAATTTACGGCAAAACCTATAGCTTGAAGAGTTCTTCTGACCAAGTGAGCATGGAAGAGGTTGCAGCTTATGTCGATGCAAAAATGCGCAAGTTGGCTGAAGTGCGTAGCAAAACCAGTTCTGCGAATCTTGCCGTCCTTGCGGCTCTAAATATTGCACAGGAATTAATGGAGTTGCAAAAGCAGACCGATGCCAACGACAAGACCCATGAAGAAAAAATTGGGCGGATGCTGGAAGATATAGAAGGCGAGATTTAAGCTATTGAAAAATAGATAGTTATGGTGTTCACATAGCTCTTGAGGGTATTTTGCCTTTGTGATAGGATGTGATGAAATTTTAATTTGTTGTCTCCCTGTTGTGTTCGAGTAAAAATTTAATTTCTTGAGCCAACAGTTCGTAAAAGGGGTTGATGAATCGGTTGCGGTGTGCATGCCTGCTCAGGTAGGAAGCCTAAAGCAGTTCACGGATACCCCACCTGTCTTTGACAGGTTCAAAAAATAGTTTTTGCACGGCATTACGGGGGGACTTTTTGATTGAGTTAAGAGCTTCAGGGGCAGGTAGCCATAGGTGAGCCTGAATATATAGGGTCTGGTTTTCATTAGTTTAAAGAGTTCCGTGCTTGTTTGCGGAGTGAAGATTATGAACGGACCGTGTGTTTCATTTTTTTGATATATCCATTCAAAATAATCTTATTATCTTGCCTCACCTTGTCTCGCCTCAAGCCTGAATTTATCAGGCTGACTCCCTGATGTTGCTGGTTCTCACCTAAATCTTAGAATGTGTCCGTTTGGGTTGTGGGTTACGATATCTTTATTTTGTGCGATTGGTTGGGGCTACTATGACTTGCGCTACTCCAAAACTGGATAAGGCAGTCGTCAGGAAGATGATGATCCGGCGCAGAAATGATCTGACACCAGATGAGGTTGTTGATTTTAGCAGGGAGATCGAGGAAAACCTGTTTTCCTGTGAAGATTTTTTAATTCGTGACCCCGTTTTATATTACCTGTCGTTTGGAAAAGAGGTGCGCACGGATGCCATGATCGCACGCTCGTTGAAACTTGGGAAAAAAGTTTATGTTCCGAGGATAATAAAAACTGAAAATAAATTAGAAATCTGTGAGATCAAAAATTTGGAAACAGGTTTCGATATTAATGTTTTTGGAATTCGGGAGCCTTCCGGGGTTCCTGCCGCTTCACCGACTAAAATAGATGCCATCGTAACGCCAGGCTTGGCATTTGATTCTTCCGGCGGGCGAATAGGCTTCGGTGGCGGTTATTATGACAGATTGTTTATGGAGTTGCCGGGCAACTCTTTACGTTTAGGGGTCGCTTACGATTTTCAAATAATGGACTCCCTGCATCAAGATGTTTGGGATAAAAAGATACAAAAGGTTTTTACTGAAAAAGACACGTTAAACTGCTGAGGTTTCCGAAAACATTCAGCATGTTTACTTAGAGAGGTTTTTAGAATGAATATTTTTACTGCGGTCGGGGGAATGTTATTTGCCTTGGCGATCGGGTATGGGATTGGTTATTTTTTGCGGAAGATATTCACGGAATATCAGATTGAAGAAGCGGAAGCACGCCGCCAGAAAATTATCGCCGAAGCGGAGCAAGAAGTCGAAAGCCGCATGAAATTCGCAGAAATTGAAGCCAGGGAAAAATCTCTGGTAGTAAAAGGCGAATTGGAAAAGGAAGTGAAGAGCAAGCAAGATAGCCTTCGTGATCAAGAAAAAAACCTTGAGCAAAAAGGAAGAGACTTGAGAAACGAGTCCACAAAATTTGAGTTGCGTGAAAAGGAAATCGAATCGCAGTTCGCAAAACTCGATGAAGATAATAAAGAGGTTGAACAGCAAAAAACAGAATACAAGCGACTGGTTGAAGAGGAGCTCAGAAATCTCGAAGTAATAGGTTCTTACACGGCTGAAAAGGCACGGGAAGAGATAAAGAATAAAATCATTAATGAAGCCAAGATGGATGCCGCGCGTGAAGTAAGGAAAATTGAAGAGAAAGTGAAATCGCAGGCCGATGATGAAGCACGAAAATTAATTACCATGGCGGTTCAAAGGCTGGCTTCCGACCACATCGCTGAAACGACTGTTGCTGTGGTCGAATTGCCCAGTGACGATATCAAAGGTCGCATCATCGGTCGAGAAGGACGCAATATCCGAGCTCTTGAGCAGGCCACAGGAATCGATCTGATCATTGACGACACACCGGGTGCGGTGGTGCTCTCCGGGTTTGATCCGATTCGGCGGGAAGTGGCGCGGCGGGCTCTCGAACATTTAACTCTTGATGGCCGCATTCACCCTGGCCGAATAGAAGATGTTGTCACTAAATGCAAAAAGGAAGTGACTGAAGAAATTCAAAAAGCGGGAGAGCAGGCGGTCCTTAATGTTGGGATTGATAATGTGCATCCTGAAATGGTCAAGTTGCTTGGCAGGCTCAAGTATCGAACCAGTTACACACAGAATGTTCTCGAACATGTTCAGGAGGTTGCATTTGTTTGCGGAGCCATTGCGGTTGAACTTGGATTAAATGAAAACATGGCAAAGCGTGCAGGGTTGTTGCATGATATTGGTAAGGGCATCGATCATCAAACCGATGGAACTCATACTTCTTTAGGGGTAGATATTGCTAAACGCTACGGCGAACACCCTTTCGTGTTAAATGCCATCGCGGCGCATCATGAAGATTGTGAAGCAGAATCTCCGTATGCGGTTCTTGTGGCGGCGGGAGATACGATTTCTGCATCAAGACCGGGGGCGCGACGCGAGATGCTGGAAACTTATGTTAAACGTATGACGCAACTGGAAGAAATTGGTGATTCGTTTAAAGGTGTGCAAAAAACGTTTGCAATTCAATCTGGTCGAGAAGTTCGCATCATCGTTACACCCAGTGGAAGCGATGATCAAAGTGCTAATATCCTCGCACGCGATGTTGCGAAGAGAATTGAAAAAGAGGTGACGTATCCCGGTGAAATTAAAGTCACTGTGGTTCGTGAATCTCGATTTACCGAGTTTGCTAGATAATAATAGACTTATTCCAGCGTTAAAATAATAGCCAGTTTATCCTATCACTCAAAAAAGAACTGAATTCAGCTCATGGAAGAATTAGGACATCTGATCAAGCTCAGGCATGAAAAACTTGCAGACCTGAGAGAGAAGGGAATTGCTCCCTACATCAATCGGTTTAAAGTAGATACTGCCATTCAATCGCTGGTGCAGGATTTTAATGGGGGCAGCAAAGAAGAACTTGATGAAAAGGATCATACCTGTATAGCCGCAGGTCGGATTATGGCTCGGCGCAAACACGGTAAAACGACTTTTGTAAATATTCAGGATGCCACCGGGCAAATTCAGGTCTTTATCAATAAAAACGCTTTAGGCGAAGAGGCCTACGAGATATTTGGAAAATTTGATATCGGCGATATCATTGGAATCAATGGAAGAGTGTCTAAAACAAAAACGGGAGAATTGACCCTGTTTGCAAGCAAGGTCACTTTACTATCTAAATCCCTGCAACCCCTTCCGGAAAAATGGCATGGACTGAAAGATGTTGAGTTGCGTTATCGACAGCGTTATGTAGATTTGATCGTTAATCCTGATGTTAAAAAAGTTTTCGTTCTGCGCAGTAAAATTATTTCCGCGCTTCGTGATTACTTGAATGAGCGGGATTATTTAGAAGTCGAAACTCCAATGATGCAGTCTATCCCTGGAGGTGCCACGGCCCGACCTTTCAAAACACATCACAATGCTTTGGATATGGATCTTTATCTCCGTGTCGCACCAGAGCTTTTTCTCAAGCGACTGGTGGTCGGGGGAATGGAAAGAGTTTACGAGATCAACCGAAATTTTCGCAACGAAGGTATATCGACTGAGCACAACCCTGAGTTCACCATGGTTGAATTCTATACGGCTTATGCTGACTACAATGACTTGATGGATTTAACAGAAGACCTTTTTCGTTTCATTTGTGAAAAAGTTTTTCCAGAAAACGATTTCAAGTTTCCCTATACGAGCGTTGTGAATGGTGAATCGGTGACAGAAACGATTGATTTCTCCCAGCCATTTCGGCGTTGCACCTTCCGGCAATCCTTGATCGATATTGGAGGCATTGCTGAGGAACATCTGGGCGATCCAAAAAAGACGGTGGCCTTTGCCTTGGAAAATAAAGTGGCGTTGGAAAAAAAGGACAGCCATGAAAAAATCCTCGCAAAACTGTTCGATGATTTTGTGGAACCGAAAATGTCTCAACCCACTTTTATTACGGACTATCCGTTAGCATTGTCACCCCTCTCCAAGCAAAAGGAAGACGACCCTGGATTGGTTGAGCGGTTTGAACTTTTTATTGGTCGCAAGGAAATAGCCAATGCCTACACCGAGTTGAATGATCCGATAGACCAAAAGAAAAGATTTGAAGGGCAGGTAGCGGAGCGTCAGGCAGGTGATGACGAGGCTCACTGGATGGACCATGATTTTATCCGCGCCTTGGAATACGGTATGCCACCAACGGCTGGGGAAGGCATTGGTATTGACCGTTTGGTTATGTTGTTTACCGATAGTCCTTCCATTCGTGATGTGATCCTTTTCCCTCAATTGAAAAAGGAATCAGGGGCCCGTCCTTGATTCACCCCTTATATGTCTTTTGAGCTTTTTGTCAGCCTGCGCCATCTTAAAGCCAAGCGTACGCAAAAGTTTATCTCCCTCAATACATGGATATCCGTCGGGGGCGTCGCTCTTGGGGTGATGGCGTTGATCGTGGTCATTGCCGTTATGTCAGGTTTTGGAAAAGACCTTCGCGATAAAATTCTTGGAACCAATAGCCATATTGTTGTTACCAATATCACCCGCTCGGGAATGGATGATTATGAATCCGTTTTGAAAAAGGTGATGCAGGCCGAAGGGGTCAAGGCCGCCGCCCCATTTATTCTCAATCAGGTGATGCTGACGTTTGGTGGCAGCTCTTCGGGCGTAGTTGTTCGTGGTATTGACCCTGACCGGGAAGCGATGGTTTCTGATCTTGAAAAAAATCTGATTCAAGGCGATCTTGCGATGTTGAAAAGAAGTAAGAACGCATCCAAAGGTCCTCGGCGTGACAAAATCATTCTCGGGAAGGAACTGGCGCAAAAGCTAGGGGTGCAGATGGATGATGCGGTGTCTATGGTTTCTCCTGCATCCCGATTAACTCCTATGGGCTTGGTCCCCAAAATCAAACTTTTTAAAGTGGTCGGATTTTTTGAATCGGGGATGTTTGAATACGACTCCAGTCTGGCTTTCATTTCCGTCGAATCGGCACAAAAGTTTTTTTCGATGAAAGAAACTGTGAGTGGCGTTGAAATTCGCGTGGATGATATAGACCGTGCAGATAAAATAGCAGAATCCTTGCAAGAAAGTCTTGGCTTTCCTTACTACGCAAGGGATTGGATGAGGATGAATAAAAATCTTTTTTCTGCCTTGCGTCTTGAAAAAATTGTCATGTTCATTATTCTAATTTTAATTATCCTGGTCGCGGCTTTTAATATTGTGAGTACGCTTTTTATGGTGGTCATGGAAAAAACCAAGGAGATCGCAATTTTAAAATCGATGGGGGCATCGCGTACCAGTATAATGAAAATTTTTAGCTTGCAAGGGCTGATCATTGGCGTAACGGGGACATTGATCGGTTGTATCGGCGGATTCACCCTTGTTCCCAATCTCAATGAAATCGTCGGTTTTATCGAAAGTATATTTGGTATAACTGCTTTCCCAAGCGATGTGTATTACCTCGATAAGCTACCTTCTGAAATCCAATATCTGGACTCCTTTCTTATTATAATTTTTTCTATCTTAATTTGTTTTTTAGCTTCTTTGTATCCGGCGTGGCGTGCTTCCCGGATGGACCCTGTAGATGGTCTGCGTTATGAGTGATCCTGATAATGTAGATCGAAAATGCCTGATCGAAACGGTGGCTGTAGACAAAAGCTACACTACCAAACGCGAGACGATTCATGTTCTCAGAGAGGCTCATCTGAAAGTATTTTCTGGAGAGGTTTTGGGGATCGCAGGTGCATCCGGGGTGGGTAAAAGTACTTTGTTGCATGTTCTTGGCGGATTGGATCAGCCGGCGAATGGGAAAGTGATATTCAAGGGGCAGGATATTTATCGGCAAGGGAACTCTTTTTTGGAAAAATTCCGCAACGTCCATGTTGGATTCGTTTTTCAGTTTTTTAATCTATTGCCTGACTTCACGGCTTTGGAGAACGCAATGTTTCCTGCTTTGATTCAAAATAAACAGAAATCGATCGCCAGAGAAAGAGCAGAATATCTTTTATGTGAAGTCGGTATGCAAGACAGGATGTTTCATAAACCAGGAGAGTTGTCTGGCGGAGAAAGCCAGCGTGTCGCTTTGGCAAGGGGATTGATGAATCAACCTGATTTGTTATTGGCGGATGAGCCTACCGGAAATTTGGACACCCATGCCAGCGATCAGTTGATCAAGTTGATTCGCAAGCTGAATGAAGAATTCAACCAGACGTTTGTCCTCGTTACGCATAGTCAGAGAGTCGCAGGGCAGTTGGACAGAGTGCTGGAGCTGGTTGGCGGAAAGCTCAATCCGATCAATCAAAGTCTGGTGATTTGATTTCATTTGATTAAAATTTTGTTGAAAACTGTTTTGAAAATCTGGAAGGGGGAAGCATGAAGCTGGAACAGGTTGCTTCATTAGTGTCTGGAATCTTGGCAGGAGAGGATACTGTAGAAATCAGCGGTGTGCGTGGCATCGAGAATGCCAGAGAAGGAGATATTACTTTTCTCATGCAAAACAAATATCTTGAAGCATTAAAAAATACGCAAGCCTCGGCAGTCTTGGTTATGGAACCTGTCGATGTGTCGATTCCGCAAATCGTTGTGGCAAAACCTGAGCTTGCCTTTGCACGTTTGGTTAAAGAATTTAATCCAGAACCCAAGCCACAACCGGGAGTCCACCCCAGTGCTGTTATGGGAAATAATGTGAAGCTGGGAGAGAAGGTAACACTTTCCGCAGGAGTTTGCATAGGGAATGATGTTTCCATAGGCGATGATGTTGTTCTGCATGCGAATGTGGTAATTGCCGATAATTGTAAAGTGGGAGATCATTGCACGTTGCATCCGAATGTCACACTTTATCGTAATTCTAATCTAGGGAATCACGTTATCCTTCATGCTGGGGTGGTAATAGGTGCCGATGGGTTTGGTTACACTTTAGATGAAAAAGGTTGCCATTATAAGATTAACCAGTTTGGTTGCGTGGTGATCGAAGACCATGTGGAGATTGGTGCCAACAGTTGTGTGGACCGGGCTGCTATGGAAACCACCCTTATCAAGGCAGGAACAAAAATAGACAACCTGGTACAAGTTGCACACAATTGCACCGTGGGCGAGCATTCTATTCTCGTAGCGCAGGTGGGGCTTGCAGGGAGTTGCACATTGGGTCACCATGTGGTATTGGCAGGGCAGGTAGGTTTGGCCGACCATGTGACGCTCGGCGACCAGGTGACTGTAACCGCAAAGTCGGGAACCTTTCGCGATGTTGAAAGTAAAACTGTGGTTAGTGGTTGGCCGGCGGTTCCCACCGGGCAATGGAAACGGTATATGGCTACTTTGCCGAAACTTCCCGATCTTGCAAAGAAAGTTCGAGAGTTGGAAGTGCGTCTAAGAGAAATTGAAAACAGCTCTAATGATCGGTAGAATAGTTATATAAACCGTTCCACTCTGAAGATATTTATTGAAAATGAAACTATATAGATTGAAAATTTTATTACCCTTTCTCTGTTTCTTCGCTTTGGGTTCTGCATCTCCCAGGATGACGGGAGACGAAATCGACAAGTATATCCAAAAAAAACTGAAGCGGAACGATCAGGTGCTTAGGATCAATGCTAAAAACCTGGGAGATGAAGGCGTTGCCTATCTGGCGGGGTCTTCTTTGTTGAAAACGGTTTCGACCCTGATTCTTTATAAGGGACATTTTGGCGATGAGGGTGTGCGTGCGTTGGCGGAATCGAAAAACCTCGATCAACTCACGGCTCTTTACCTGGAAAATAATAATATCACCGACCTCGGTGTAGAATATCTCTCGCAATCAAAACCGTTATCAAACTTGAAAATTTTAAACTTGTATCATAACCGTATTTCAGATAGGGGAGCAGGTTTGATTGCCGAATCAGATACTTTGTCTCAGTTGCAGGAGTTGAACCTGAACTACAACCAGATACATGGATCGGGGGCCATACAGCTCACTCACTCAACGAAACTAAAAAATCTGAAAAAGATTGAATTGACTTACAACCCCATTAGAAAATCCGCCAAGGATGCTTGGAAACGTTTCCAGTTAATGGAGTGGCTCAAAGATCTGAATCGTACTAACAGACTGAATGAAGTGGGTGCCGGGCTGATTGGCGATTTGGGAGTGGATGTTTTGTTGCAGTCTTCGTTTGCGAGTAAACTGGAGAGACTGGATTTAAAAAATAATGACCTGACGGATGTCTCGGTAATTGCTTTATCGCGGTCGGAAAAATTAAAGGGGCTGGTTTCGCTGAATCTTTCTAAAAACAATATTACCGATGCAGGGGCCAAGGCTCTGGCTGGTTCCAGTAGCCTGGGGAAACTGAAAAAGCTGGATTTAAATTTTAATCGTATAGGTGATGAAGGTGCGCACGCAATTGCAGGGTCCTCCAATTTTTCTAATCTTGAATCGTTGAAGTTGGGTCAAAATAAAATCGGCACGGAAGGCGCGCAGGCGTTGAATGAATCGAAAACACTGCAAAACTTAGTTCACCCAATTTTTGGTTTTTACTAGCAGGATAATTAAAACACATATTACTTTTCATATTTAATTATGGTTCAGATACTCGATTTTGAAAGAGAAATTTTTGCATTGGAAACACAGATACACGATCTAGTGTCCCTTTCTCATATGTATGACAGTGTTGGAGATATTACAGACGAGATTGCAAAGCTCAAGAAGAAACTCCGCAGAATGAAGCACGATGTTTATTCCAACCTGAAAGGTTGGGACAAAACCATAGTGGCGCGGCACCCGGACCGGCCTCATATGATGGATTATATCCATCATATATTCACAGACTTTTTCGAGTTGCATGGTGATCGACATGGGGGTTATGGCCCTTCTATTGTGGCAGGCCCCGCCCAGTTTGGGGATTCATCGGTGATGGTTGTAGGTCATCAAAAAGGAAGAAGTATGGATGAAAAAATTGCCCGGAATTTTGGCATGTCGCAACCCTCAGGCTACCGTAAAGCACTTCGTTTGATGCGAATGGCAGAAAAGTTTAATATGCCAATCATTACTTTTATTGATACTCCGGGGGCTTATCCGGGTATTGATGCAGAAGAAAAAGGCCAGTCAGAAGCCATTGCCACAAATATGTTCAACATGATTCAGTTACGAGTCCCCATAATTTGTGTGGTGATTGGCGAAGGAGGTTCGGGGGGAGCTTTAGCGATAGGTGTCGGCGACCGAATCGTTATGCTGGAACATTCTGTGTATTCGGTAATTTCTCCTGAAGGCTGTGCTTCCATACTTTGGGAAGATAAGAAAAAAACCGCACAAGCCGCAGATGCCTTATGCCTGACCGCAAACCATTTGTTGAAATTTCAAATCATTGACCAGATTGTGCGGGAGCCTTTAGGCGGAGCACATAGGAACCATAAACAAGCCGCCATCCGTTTAAAAAAGGCACTTAGAAGCAACTTGTCTGACTTGAAAGAAATAGACACCGATAAACTGGTCGAGTTGCGCGAAGAAAAATTCCGCCAAATGGGTGAAGTTATTGAGGTGGGAGCTTAACTTTTTTCTATAAATGAGTTTGATGCTGGAAAAGATTCGCGTATTCTGAATCGATGCTGATCAAGGCATCGTGAACCCCTGTCTCAACCAATTCTCCATCCCGCATTACAAGAATCCGGTCTGCTCCTTTGAGTGTTGATAACCGATGTGCGATGAACAGCGTGGTGCGCCCTGCCATAAGCCTGTTCAATGCTTCCTTTATATGATGTTCTGTTTTTGTGTCTACTGTAGAGGTCGCTTCATCCAATATGAGGATGGGCGGATCTTTTAGGAAAGTACGGGCAATAGCGATTCGATGTTTTTCCCCTCCTGAAAGTTTGACACCTCGCTCTCCGACTTGCGTATCATAACCCTCCTGCAAATTAATTATAAATGGGTCTGCATGCGAAGCGATGGCGGCTTCAATAACCTGTTCTCTGCTTGCTTCAATGTTGCCATAAAGAATGTTTTCTGCGATTGTGCCGTTGAACAAAAATGGGTCCTGGGAAACCAAACCGATTTGTTCTCTCAGATAGGAAATTTTTAAATCTTTAACCGGATGTTCATCCAGATATATCTTTCCTGAATCCACATCGTAAAAACGCATGAGTAATTTGACGAGCGTCGACTTTCCACTTCCTGTATGCCCGACCAACGCAATCTTCTCTCCTGCCGATATAGAAAACTCAACATCTTTGATCGTGGACTTTTCCTTGATATATGAAAATTTCACCCGATCAAATCGAATCCTTCCTATTACATTAGTCGAAGGCAACGTGGCATTGGGACTTTCCTTTACATCGGGTACGGTGTCAATGATTTCGAACAGCCTGTCTCCAGAAGCCAGTGCATGTTGCAGCATATGGTTGACCGAATGCAATTGGTTGATCGGAGTATAAAATAAGGCAAGGTAACCGACAAAGGCAACAAGAGAACCCACGGTTATTTCATTCGCCTGCACCAGACCCGTACCGAATAGAAGAATCAATACGGTACCGAGGGAACCCAGAAACATCATCGTGGGTGAATAGATAGCCCATATGCGCATTACAGCAAGAGTGCCATCACAATAATCGCGACTGCGTTTTTCAAATTGTTTGACTTCGTGAAGCTGGCGATTGAAGGAAAGTGTTTCCCGAATTCCAGAAATGGAATCTTGCAACTTTGCATTCATTGATGCGGCTCGTTTGCGAACCACATGATATTGACTGTGTGCTTTTGCGGTGTAAATCCATGCCCCATAAATGAGAAAAGGAATAGGTAGCAGGGCTAACAGAGCCAGTTTCCAGTGCATATAAAAAAGTATGATGGAAATGCCGACAAGGGTCAGAGTTGCGGTGACGACTTGCTCGACACCATCGATGAAAATTCTCTCGACGTAATTCACATCATCATTGGCACGCGACATGAGCTCGCCTGTCGAACGACTTTCAAAATAACTTAAAGACAGTTTTTGAAGGGAGCGGTAAACTTCTGAGCGTAAGTCAAATACTACGTCTTGCTCCACCTTGTTGTTGATAATAATGCGTTTATGATTGGTAAAATTGCGCGCAAAATAGACAAAGGCAAGTCCGATAACAGGCCAATAAACTCCCGGCATTTCTGCGGTCTCCACAAGGTTGTCGATAATTACTTTAATCAACCAAGGGGGAACCAGGTCCAGTAAAGTTGTGGAAACTGCCAGGGAAAGGGTGAGTGCAACTTTTTTTCGATAGGGCTTTAAATAACTTAGAACTCTTAAAAGAGATTTCATAAACTCCAATAATAAAAATTTTGAGAACTGGAGTTAAGATTATAATAGTATCTCCACTGCATTGGAAAAAGATTTTCAAACATACATTTTAATATTTTTATGGCGACTACTATGGAATACAGGAAGTTAGGTGAATTAGAGGTTTCGGTTATTGGTTATGGGGCCTGGGGTATCGGTGGTGCGCCTTTCTGGAGAACGGAAGGGGATAAAAAATCCATCGACTCTATTAAAAAATCCTTTGACCTGGGTATCAACTTTTTTGATACGGCACCCGTTTATGGGTTCGGCCACTCGGAAGAATTAATCGGTAAGGCTCTGAAGTCTGTTCGGGATAAGGTCATTCTAGCAACAAAATGCGGTCTGCGATGGGATAAGGAATCGTTGAGTTCGTTACGAAAAGATGCAAGTCGAAAATCTATTTTGGAGGAGATTGACCTCAGTCTCAAACGATTGGATACAGATCGGATTGACCTTTATCAAGTGCATTGGCCCGATGTAGAAACTACCCAGCAGGAAACGATGGAGACACTGCTTGAAATACAGGAGCAAGGTAAAATCCGTTGCATTGGGGTGAGTAATTATTCGGCAACACAAATAAAGGAATGTCTCAAGTATGGGAAAATTGTTTCGTTGCAACCGGAGTATAGTTTGCTGGCTCGGAAAATCGAAAAAGAAACAGTATCGCTTTGTATTGAAAACGGCATTGGAATAATTGCTTACAGTCCTCTCTCTTCAGGGGTGCTGACAGGCAAGTACGACAAAAACACCAAATTTAAAGACTGGCGCAGTAAAGGCATTATTGGAACTTTTACAGGCGAAGGGTTTGTTGAAAATATCAGCAAGGTGGATCAGCTAAAAGAGATCGCCCGCGAAGAAGAGAAAACCTGCGGTCAGACTGCTATCAACTGGGTGCTGCGGCAACCCGGACTTGCGACAGCACTTGTAGGGGTTAAAAATTCGGCGCAGGTGGAAGAAAACTTGAAAGCGATAGGTTGGCAGCCTTCAATAGAGAATAACAAAAAGATAGAAGAAATTTTTGCTTTAGCTTGATAGGGAATAAATTGTCAGGGTATTGCTTCAGGAATAAAGCTGTTTTCATTTTGTTGGTTAAGAATCATGTTACTTAATTCTTGCGAATCTCTTTGTACCTTTTTTATCAGTGCGCTTGTGGTTTGAGTTTCAGGGCGTAACGCACTTAGCGCACGATTCATATTTTTGATGGACTCATGCAGATCGAGACCATTTGTCTTAATTCCAAGGGTTGTGATTTTCTCGTGTAATTTTCTTTCCAGAGAAAGCAGATTATGATTGATTCTGCTTTGAGGAGTAGCGATGTTTGTTTCCAGATTGCGAGATTGGGTGCGTTGCAGGGTCTGGTTGGTATAAATGAATCCGACTAGCAGAACGACAAGTCCCGTATAAAAAAGAATTTTAAGCGTCGTTGTTTCACTTTTTCTTTTTTCGATGCTGGCTTTAATCGTATTCAGTTCGCCGGAAACTTGACTTAAAGTTGTCGTTAACTTTTCTATTTCGTTTTGCGACCCGGGTTTGTTTGGCGAATCCGGTTTTGTTTCGTCCTGATCCATATTCTATTTCCTTTGGTTAACGATTATCTATATATAATTTTATCAGAAGATTTCCATAAAACAATGTGATCAAAGTCGCTGCCGCCAGAAACGGACCAAAAGGAATGAGGCTTTTTCTGGATTTTTTCTGCACTGCGATTTGAAACAATCCGATGAAAGACCCTAAAAAAGCACCGATAAAAATAATCAGCAACACTTTCTGCCAACCCACAAGAGCTCCTGCCGCGGCAATGTATTTAATATCGCCTCCGCCCATTCCGCCATTGCTCAAAACAGCGAGGAGATAGAATAGTCCTCCTCCTAATAAAAACCCTAAAAATGAGTTGATGTATCCTATCGTGTAACTGCCTGCAACAAGGCCCAGAACAATTCCCGGAAGTGTTATAACATCTGGAATGATCTGATGCTCGATGTCAATTGCAGTGATGATGACCAATGCCGGGGCCACCACTGTATAGATCAGAAAATCAAAGGTCAGCCCGAATTTAAAAAACCCCGCAAGAAGGAGCAAGGCAGTGATAGCTTCGATGGTAGGATAAATAACAGATATGCCTTCTTTGCAATCCCTGCATTTTCCGCCTAAGATTAAATAACTTATAACTGGGATGTTATCGAAAGGCCGGACAGGAGCGGAACAGGCGGTGCAATGCGATACTGGAAAAACAACGGATTCTTTTTTCGGTAATCGATAGATGCAAACATTGGCAAAGCTACCGATTGCCAGCCCAAACATAAATATGGCGACCGCTATCAAAGGATATGGAATTGTGTTGATAAATTCCATTTTGAATTAATTCTGACCCAGAGTTAGAAAGGGCAATGGTTTTCTTGGGGTTCGGTTTCAGATACATCTTTTAACGACTGGTAAATAATATCGGCAGAAAATCCTCTTCGTTTCAGATATTGAATCAGTCGCCGTTTCTTTTTTTCCTCTTCAACGCCTTTTAAGGAATTCATCTTTTTGCGTGTGCATTGTGTCGCAAGCTCTGCTTCGGAGGTGTCTTCGTAAAGGATTTCCAGAGTGCTTTCAAGTATTTCTTTGTCGATTCCTTTATTTAACAATTCCACATACACCCGACTTTTGCCAAGTTTTTGTTTGTTAATTTTGTATCGGCCCCATTCCAAAGCGAACCTTTGGTCGTTGACGTAATTAAGTTTTATAAGGGTGTCCAGGGTCTGTTGAATAATAGGATGAGGATGTTCCTTTTTCTCAAGATATTGAGTGACCTCCAATTTACTGCGGTCTCTATAGGAGAGATATCGCAGAGCATGGCTTTTTGCTCTTTTTAATGCTTCAGGGTTTGGCATCGATTTTTCCGGATTTCTTGCTTTTGGGTGTAGCTTCTTCTTCTGCGGGATCACTTTTAGCGGGTGTCACTTTTGATTTCGTCAGTCCAAGTTTTTCACGCAACTGATTTTCGATGTCGCTGGCCATGTCGAGATTTTCAGAAAGAAACCGTTTCGAGTTTTCTCTTCCCTGTCCTATCCGGTCCTCTTTGTATGAAAACCAAGTGCCACTTTTTGTGATGATTTCATTGGTGACACCGAGATCGAGAAGGTCTCCGAATTTGGATATGCCCTTGCCATAGATAATATCAAATTCGCAATTTCGGAAAGGCGGGGCGACTTTGTTTTTTACCACCTTGGCGCGTGTGCGGTTGCCGATGACTTCATCACCGTCTTTTAGAGCAGCAATCCGGCGGATATCTATACGCACGGAGGAATAAAACTTGAGTGCGTTTCCGCCTGTAGTGGTTTCCGGGTTTCCAAACATGACACCAATTTTCATACGAATCTGGTTGATGAAGATGAGGCAGGTATTCGATTTATTGATCACACCCGCCAGTTTGCGCATGGCTTGCGACATGAGTCGAGCTTGCAGTCCCATATGCGAATCGCCCATATCTCCATCGAGTTCTGCTTTCGGAACCAGAGCGGCAACGGAATCGACAACGATGACATCCACCGCACCACTACGGATAAGCATTTCCACAATTTCCAGAGCTTGCTCTCCGGTATCAGGCTGGGAAAGAAGAAGATCATCTGTATTGATACCCAAGTTTCGTGCATAATCCGGGTCGAGAGCATGTTCTGCGTCAATGAAAGCCGCCGTACCCCCCGTTTTCTGGGCTTCTGCAATGATATGTAAGGTGAGACTGGTTTTTCCCGAAGCTTCTGGACCGTAAATTTCAACAATCCGTCCTTTGGGCACTCCGCCTACCCCCAAACAACTATCAAGTGAAATAGAACCGGTAGAAATGACATCCACTCCTTTGAGACTTCCGGATTGCCCCAGTTTCATAATGGAGCCTTTGCCGAATTGTTTTTCGATTTGTGTGAGTGCCAACTCCAGCGCTTTATCTTTGTCGCCCATCATTCCTCCTTGCAGATTATTGTCTCCCAACTTGGGTTGGAAAATTTATTCGATTATACATTGGATAGGTCGAACCACAAAACCCAAACAGTCCGGTATTGTGAAAGAAAAAATGGATACTACGGAAAATATTTAAGACAAAAGAACAAAGAAAGGAGTAACCAGGCTTTAACTGTCAGTTTCGATTCCAGAGAACGTCCGAACCCTGAAATGCTGGCACGAAAACTGCGGTTTTGAATGCGGTCCTATTTTTGCAAAATCAGCCTTTTCATTTATTTTGCATCTTTGGCGCAACGGAATCCGAAACTATTATTTTTTACTTCAGGGGTGAAAAAGCTCCTGTTAAAAGTAGGAGCGCTCAATCCGCAACCGTATGAAAGGCAGTCGAACCAGGAGCCGCCTTTCAATACCCTTTTGTCTTTGCCATATTCTGCCCGCGTGACCGGGTTTCCCGGATGCGGAAGGTAGTAACTGTCCACCCATTCCCATACATTTCCAGACATGTCATTCAACCCATAAGGGCTTTGTCCTTGAGGATAAGAACCTATGGGCTCGGTCCCCGTTGAGTGTTTGTATGGATGGTTGGATTTGTCCAGCGACCATTGGTTTCCCCAGGGATAAATCAAGCCGTCCTGTCCGCGTGCGGCTTTTTCCCATTCCTGTTCTGTCGGCAGTCTTTTCTCTGCCCATTTGCAGTAATTGGAGGCATCGAACCAGCTTACATAAACCACAGGATGTTGTTCTTTACCTTTCGGAATATTTCCTTCAGGCCAGTGGTAGGGAGCCACCTGTTGCGTGGCAGCTACAAAATTTTTATAGTTCGAGTTGGTCACTTCATTCAAGTCTATGTGAAAAGCATTTGTGGAAGAAATATGCTCAGGCGCTTCGTCATCCCATCGTTCATTGGAACCCATGACAAACTCACCTTTGGGAATAAGAGCCATTCCTGTAAGCGGACTGCTTGAGGCTTGCTCGGCCTTTGTGTTTTTTATTGCGGACACATTAGTTTGAATCAGCGATTTTAACAACAGTCCACCTCGAATCGGTTTTCGAGTGGTAGAGGATATATAATTAATCCCAACATGGCAGGACCGGCATTCGGGCTTGGATAATTTATCCTGTCGAGATTTTTTAATATGCTCAGCTTGATGGCAAGTGGATTGGCATTGTTTCCTGATATCGCCAAACTCTTCAAAGGCAAACGAGGGCTTTGCGAATGCCAGAAGAAGGCTCAAAGTAAAAATCAATTTTTGTTTATGCTGGATTTTATTTAACATACCTATTATTTATAGAAGGATTGCAATCGAGTCAAAATATTTTTTGTTGTTCGATACTTTAGAGGAAAGTTTTTAAATGGATCAATATAGCTGGAGAATTATTCAAGATTCCCTGGGTGATGGAACTCTCAACATGATAACAGACCGGGCGATTCTTATG
>WASW01009538.1_pt1 | contig 18534 bp, 16 predicted proteins | sample 5698521 | NCBI WGS metagenome assembly WASW01 (sample SAMN11175560, study PRJNA528189) | sponge metagenome | isolation source: marine sponge | host: Leucetta | place: Antarctica: Western Antarctic Peninsula, King George Island | collected 2013-01
CGCGCTCAGGCAGGATCCCGAAATCCTGATCGCCCGACTCCGCGGCGCCTGACTGTCAGGCAGCCCTACCTGGGCAGTTACGATTTTTTTAGATTAGCTTTCAACTTTTTCTCAAATTTACGGCGGTCTTTTTTCAACGCGTTGATGAATACGGGCGGCACTTCAGTTTTCTGATCATAGGCCTCAGACCACTCTATGATCGACAGCATCACCGGCATCAGATCGAGGCCTTTATCGGTAAGCTGGTAAATGAATTTTGATTGATGATCCGGATCACGCTGTTTGCTGATGATCCCGTTTAGTTCGAGTTTTTTCAGACGGTCGGCCAACACATTGGTTGCAATATTTTCGCCGTGTTCGGTGAACTCACCGTAGTGTTTTTTATCTTTGAACATCAGATCCCTGACGATCAGCAACGTCCACTTGTCACCAAAAATCCCCATACCAAACCTGATTGGGCAACCTGACCACGGGACTGATGTGTTTTTAACCATGCGTAATTTATAAGGCTTCAAAAAAGCACTTGCAAATAAAAAGCACCATGATTAATGTAATGTGCTTTTAAAAAACAAGTACTTTGAAATAGAAAACTGTGAGAACGGCCATGACTAAAACTTTCTTTCTTTCAATAGTCGGATATTTTATCGCCACAATGGCCACCGCTTATCCTTGGCACATGGTTCTCTTTCATGACCAATATATGGCAATGGGCGCGTTTACCCGTGGCGAGCCGATCATGCCATTTGGCATTTTGGCTGTCATCTTACAGGGCGTGGTCTTCGCCTATTTCTACCCCTTGTTTTACAAACACAAAGGCGGCGGTCACCCGGTCCTGCGCGGGGTGCAGTTCAGTCTGTTTATGGGTTTGATGGTCTGGACCGTGATGGTTTTCGCCACTGCTGCCAAGTTCAAAATCGAACCGGTGATGGGCTTTGTCGCCTATGGAACGGCGTTTCAAATTGTTCAGTTTGTCACAGTTGGTGTGGTTATCGGCCTAATTAATGGAAGATCAAATGCGCCTGATTTATAACTCAGAAGTATAGCAAAGGGGTCCGCGTGAACATTAGGGCATGTCCTCAACGAGAGTATTTTTGACTATTATGTAGAGGTTTTCTTCAAAATTACCCGTTCTGGATCAAAGCCAAGAGAAACGAAAAAATCAAGCGCTGAGGTATTTTTTGCCCATGTGTCCAGGCCAATATTTTTGCACCCAAGGGCATCGGCTTGTCCGCGAAGGTATTTGAAGAATTTACGCCCGAGACCAGTTCGCTGATGCTCAGGAGTAATTACAATATGATGAACATAAAATGACTTGGGGCGCACCATAAACAATCCGTCACGCCCTTCCAATATTTCCGCCCAAACCATCCCCACAATATCATCGCCTAACTCAGCGATGTAGAATCTATTCTTATTTTCAGACATTTCATTGGCAAAGAAGGTTTTGACGTGTTCAAAATTCGGAACCGCGTGAAAAATACCTGGCTCAATATCAACATGTAATTGCTGTACTGAACGGTTTAACACCGCTAGGTGAGATAAGTCTTTGTCGGTTGCTTTGCGAAATACGGGTCCCATGCAAACGAAGTTTAATGCCTCATTAGCACTGTTTCAACTACCAGACTGCCCGTTATCAAGAAGACCGCAACGCCTAAAATCAGTTTGTTAATTATCTTCAAAAAACCCTAGGTATTTCTTAAGCAAATCATTTAAGGAATTCTGTTCCGAAATTGACAACCCGGCGACAAGATCATGTTGAGTTTCAACATGTGCCGCCACTGCCCTATCAACAACCCCAAACCCCTTTTCGGTCAGGGCGATGATAAAACTGCGTCCGTCGTCAGGATTGGAAATGCGCTCGACCAGACCGGCTTTTTCCAGTTGGTCAATACGATTGGTCATGGTTCCCGAGGTAACCATCGTTGTCGCCATCAGGTCACCGGGGGACAATTGAAACGGTGCACCGGAGCGGCGGAGTGTTGCCAGAACGTCAAAACTTGCGCCGTTTAAAGCATGCTCGGCAAAGGTTTTACCCATCCCGTCCGTCAGGTGTTGAGTAATTCTTTTAAACCTGCCAATCAACTCCATAGGACCAACGTCTAGGTCCGGTCGTTCCCGGTTCCATTGCGCACGTATTTTATCTACTCGATCCATTTTGTTATTATTCTGATATTTTATCTTGACGTCAAGAGATATGTATTTATCTTGACGTCAAGATAAATACATAAAAGGACAAACCATGACCCGCACGACCGACATTTTTCTGACAGCCATCGCACCAGCGATCTGGGGCAGCACCTATCTGGTCACCACGGAGTTCCTGCCGGCTGGATATCCTTTAACTCTGGCAATGTTACGCGCCTTACCTGCAGGAATACTGTTACTGGTAATTGTTCGCCAACTGCCTGAAGGGAAATGGCGGCTCAGAGTATTCATTCTCGGCGCCCTTAACTTTTCACTATTCTGGTCGCTTCTGTTTGTTGCGGCGTATCGCCTGCCTGGCGGGGTCGCGGCGACCGTTGGCGCGGTCCAACCGTTGTTGGTGATTTTTTTGGCTAATAAAATTCTTGGGTCAACTGTTCAAATTCTCTCAATTGGCGCGGTTCTCGCGGGCATTGGCGGTGTCGCTCTTCTAATCCTCACTCCGCACGCAACACTTGACCCGATCGGTCTCATTGCCGGTGTTGCCGGCGCAGTATCAATGGCCTGCGGGACGGTTCTCAGCCGCCACTGGCAGCCGCCTGTCTCACCGTTGATCTTTACAGCCTGGCAACTAACCGCGGGGGGAATTCTGCTTCTCCCCGCCGCGTTGTTAATTGAACCATCCTTGCCGCACCTTAGCGGGATCAACCTCATCGGGTTTCTTTATCTTGGCCTGATCGGCGCGGCACTGACCTATATTCTCTGGTTCAGGGGAATTGCGCGAATTGAGCCGGCAGTGGTCTCGACGCTTGGGTTTTTAAGTCCGCTGAGCGCTGTTGTTCTTGGCTGGACGGTTCTTGGGCAGTCTCTCAGCACACTTCAAATCATGGGTGTCCTGATCGTCCTTCTTAGTGTCTGGCTCAGCCAATATACCGCGCGCCCAGTGCCCGTGTCCCAGTTAACGCCAGCGCCGCGCCGCTCAGCTTAATCATCCGGGCAGCCATTTCAGAAAAGAGAGAAATTAAATGCGCATAATTATTTTTGGTGCCGCCGGACAGGTTGGAAGCCGTATGGTGGTTGAAGCCTTATCGCGCGGTCATGACGTAACTGCAGTTGTTCGCAAGCCTGACCAATTCGTATCACTGCCAAGCGCGGCCAAAGCGCACGCAGGTGATGCCAGAGATCCGGATGCGGTAGCGGCTATGACCGCGGACCATGACCTTGTGATCAGTGCGGTCCGTCCGCCAACGGGTAAAGACCATCAACTAATTAAAATTACCCAAGCGATATTGAACGGCGCAGCGCGGTCTGGCATTCGGGTTCTGGTTGTCGGCGGCGCCGCCAGTCTTAAGGTGCCTGGACCAATAAATCACACGGTTTTAACAGCGCCTAATTTTCTTCCTGTTGCTGTCGTTGAAATCGCCCGCGCCTGTTTTGCCCAGCACGAAATGATGATGGCAAATACGGAAGCCGACTGGACCCTGCTATGCCCCCCAGCCATGCTTGAACCCGGCATTCGAACGGGGCAATACCGGCTCGGACGAGACGAGCTGCTGATCGACTCCGATGGAAAGTCGGCGATCTCGATGGAAGATTTTGCCGCCGTACTGCTCGACGAAGGAGAGCAGCCGCAACATCAAAGGGTTCGGTTTACGGCGGCGTATTAAACCCCGTTCGGCGCCATTTAGTCAGCGGTGCCGTTCACCCAACCTGCCAAAGGTTCGGCCAGGTTTTCCCATTTTTGAAACCCAGCTGTAACCATCAGCGGTTTTTCGTCTTCAATCGCCAATAGGGTCGGGAACCCAGTTATGCCGGACTGCTGGGCAAAATGAAAATCGGCACGTGTTTCTTCGCGCGATTCCGGGCTGGCGTGGGTTAATTCAAACTCTCCGCGATCATATCCATACTCACCGGCGATATCAGCCAATACGCCGGCATCCGTGACATCGCGTTTGTCGGCGTAAAACGCTTTGTGCAAAACACCCAGAAACCCGAGCGCTTTCGCTTCGTCCAGCTTACGCGCTGCAACCACAGCCCGGCACGCCGGTTCCGTGTCATAAACAAACCCGTCGAGATCAAAAAACCCGAAATCAAACGGTTGACCGGACGCCTCATTGACGTGTTCCCAATGCGTCCTGATCATTTCTTTTTTCTGATCATCCATCGGTTCGGTCGTCCCGGGGCGTAGGCCACCAACCATCACCCGAACGGGAACCCGATCTTCATATTCGGAAGCGATTTTTTCAATTGCGGGCGAAAAACCCCAGCACCAAGAGCACATGGGATCTGCGATATATAGGAAATGTTTTGTCATCTTTTATATTTACCAACGTCTACGCAGCAAGAAACCACATATGCCGAAATTGTGATCACCGAACTGACCTTAATCACCAAAATTGGCGCTTTTCGTTGCATGCCAGTTCAACCACTCGTAGCATATAATTCGCTGAAATGTCACTTTGAGATAGTTTCACATCTGTATGTCCTAAGTGACCATTCATCTCGATAAAACCAGATAACCGATTATGATCAGGAGCGCTCTTTTTCGCATGCACCTCTATATCTTACGGTCAATATCTATACTGTGCGGCATCTTAACTGTTCCGTTTATGCCTGTGATGGCAAGCGACAATGCCAATCAGATTACTGTATATTCGTTCCGAAAACCTGAACTGATCAAACCACTTTCTGATGCATTCACAAAACAGTCCGGGGTATCCGTAAAAATCATTTTCGCCAACAAACCCCTGACACGGCGGCTTATCAAAAACGATAACCAGACCCCGGCAGATGTTATTCTTGCCGAAGACATAACGCGCGTAAAACGACTACAGGATTCAGGTCTTCTTCAGCCTATTCGATCCGAAATAATTGAGGCAAACATTCCCCCATATTTAAGGAGCCCGGGCGGGAAATGGTTTGGGCTTACAACGCGCGCGCGGGGCGCTGTCGTCAGCCGCGAAAGGGTTGGGTCAGGTTCTATTACATCCGTTAACGACCTAGCCAATCCAAAGTACAAAGGCAGGATTTGCATGCGATCGTTTTACCACCCTTACAACATTGCTCTGACCGCATCCAAAATTGCCAAAGAGGGACTTGATGCAGCGGAAGACTGGGTTAACGGCATTAAAACCAATCTCGCCCGTATGCCGCAGGGGGATGATCCTGACCAGGTCTTTGCCATCCACAAGGGAGAGTGTGATATTGCACTGGTAAACAGCTATTTCCTCGGACAGATGTTATCTGCCCCGAAGGGGTCAGAACAGCGAACCGCCGCAGATTCTGTGCAGATGGTTTTCCTCGACCAAAAAAGCAAAGGGCAACACATCAACATATCCGCTGCAGCTATTGCAACCACCAGCACTAATCCTGAACATGGTATTAAATTTATTGAATTTCTGAGCGGCATAGACGGCCAAAAATTATACACCGACCTAAATTATGAATACCCAGCCAACACAATGGTCCCCCTCTCACAAATGCTAAAATCCTGGGGGCCTTTCAAGGCTGACGACATCTCCCTCCATCAGATTGCGATACACCGCGATCAGGCTCTTTTTCTGATCAACGACCTGGGGTTTTAAAGTGGCACAATAAAAAGTGTCGCCTTTATACCAAGTGATGTCGTCAATACACCAACCAGAATGGGGCAAAAAAATCTACACCACATAAGCGTTATGAGCATTAAACTTGACGTATTTGAGATGCTCAATCATTGAGAGACGACAGGCAAATTTGAGGTTGAGGAAACGTAATGGCGAACAGACAGGTTGATGCAGTAATTATCGGCGCCGGTATCATCGGCGCGGCGTGCGGATTTGAGCTGGCCAAGAAGGGTTGGAAGACACTGAACATCGACAAACTGCCGGCCGCCGGCTATGGATCAACCAGTAATTCCTGCGCCATTATCCGCGTCTATTATTCGACCGTCGCCAGTTCCGCCCTCGCTTACGAATCCTATTTTTACTGGAAAGACTGGGAAAACTATCTTGATGCTGAAGACGAGCGATCAGCAGCAAAATTCCATGAAACCGGCACCTTGGTCATGAAAACCGAGCACAACGGCCATCTTGAAAAGTCCTGTAGCATCATGGATGAAATCGGAATCCCTTATGAGCACTGGGATACCGCAAAAATCAAAAACCGGCTGAAAGTCTATGACCTTAAACAATACGCACCGGCGAAACTTCGCAGTGATCCGGGATTTGGCGAGCCCACCGGCGGTGACCTTAAAGGCGGGGTTCTGTTTCCTGCGGGCGGATATATTAGCGACCCCCAACTCGCCAGTCATAACCTGCAACGTGCTGCAGAGGCCAAAGGCGGCGCGTTTTTATTTGGTCGGCGGGTCGTCGAAATACTGAAATCAAACAACAAGATCACAGGTGTGGTCCTCGATGACGGCGAGATGATCGATTGTAAGGTTGTTATCAATGTCGCAGGGCCGCATTCCTACAAGGTCAACGCAATGGCCGGCGCTGCAGGCGATATGAAAATCACAACGCGGGCGCTAAAACAGGAAGTTGTTCATGTCCCAAGCCCGGATGGGTTTGATTTTGAGAATGACGGATTGGTCATATCAGACAGTGACATCAGTTGTTATTGCCGCCCCGAGACGGGCAATCATATCCTGGTTGGCAGCGAAGACCCGGAATGTGATCCGCGCGAGGAAGTTGATCCTGATGACTGGGACGAAAACTTCACCGAACAATGGACGACGCAGGCTTATCGGCAAGCACAGCGAATCCCCTCTCTCGGAATTCCAAGCCAAATGAAAGGCGCGGTTGATCTTTATGATGTGACTGAAGACTGGGCACCAATCTATGATAAATCATCGATTGATGGGTATTACATGGCTATCGGCAGTAGCGGAAATCAGTTTAAAAACGCTCCGGTCGCAGCCAAAATGATGGCTGAACTAGTTGAATATTGTGAAGCTGGAAATGATCACGATACGGCGCCATTGTCGTTCCGCCTAGAAAAGGTTGGGTACGATCTCGAAATGGCGTCATTCTCTCGTCTTCGCGAGATCAATAAAGACAGCTCGTTTTCAGTATTGGGATAACAAAACCATCATCATCCCACCCATCAAAGATCGAGTGTCAGCAATATATCCGGGTTATGTCACCTTTGACGCACTGATGTCGCCAGTGGGCTAAAATCCTTCGATTTGCGACAATTGAATAACTGTGCTTTTATCGAACACTACAACAGCGAATGAAAAGGCGGGCACCTCACATCAAAAGGTCGAAGATTGCCGTGTGAGAAATCGATCCGTCAAAAGACAGGAAATGCGTTTTTAAAGTAGGGAGGAGCCCCAATTATGCCTAAATCTAACCTCGATGAAAATAATACTGGATACGTCCATCCACAGATCGCCGACTTAAAAGATCAACTGGATAAAGGACTTGTTGATCGCCGCGAGTTTATCAGAACCGCCGCACTTCTAGGCGTTTCAGCAACAGCTGCTTATGCCATGGCCGGAACGACTTTTGTTTCCGAAGCCGCAGCAGCGCCAAAAAAAGGCGGCATACTCCGGATGGCGATGGTTGTTCAGGATATGGCCGACCCACATATCTATAGTTGGGTTGAAAAATCAAACGTATGCCGTCAGATGTGCGAATATTTGACCATTACGGGTGCGGACAATGTTACCCGCCCGATGTTGGCCGAATCGTGGAAACCGTCCGATGATCTGAAGACTTGGACGATCAATATTCGCAAAGGCGTATTGTTTGGCAACGGCGAAGAATTAACCGCTGATGACGTCGTCTGGAATGTCACCCGCTGGCTCGATCCGGCCACGGGATCATCCATTCTCGGTTTATTGAATTCTATGGTTGATACCAAAGACGGAAAAGACAAAGACGGCAAAGCCATCAAGATTAAATCCATGACACCGGGCGCGATTTCAAAAATCGACAAATATACGGTTCAGTTCAAACTCAATTCTGCTGATCTGGCCCTGCCCGAAAAACTCTATCATTACCCAGCGGCGATCGTTCATCGCAGCTTTGCTGACAAAGGCACGGATATCACCAAAAACCCAGACTTGGGCACCGGGCCATATACGCTGGCCGAGTTCAAACTTGGTGAAAAAGCTATCCTCAAACGCCGTAAAACGAAATATTGGGGCGATGAGCCGTACCTCAGCGAAATTCATTATTTCGATACGGGCGCTGATAAATCTGCCGCCATGGCGGCTTTGGCCTCCGGTCAGGTTGACGCTATCTATGATCTGCCATTGGACGCCATTGAAGTTGCGGAAGCGGTGCCTGGCATCGTTATTCACGAAGCAACAACGGCGCAAACCGGCGTTATCCGAATGCATGTTGACGCTAAACCATTTGATGACATCAGAGTCCGGCGGGCCATTCAACTGGCCTCTAACAATGCGCAGAACCTTGCAACGGCCCACCGCGGTCGTGGACAGATTGCTGAAAATCACCATGTGTGTGCATGTCAGCCGGATTACGCAAAACTGCCGGAAATCAAACGCAATGTTGCTGAAGCCAAAAAACTTCTGGCCGCAGCAGGTCATGGCGGTGGCTTGGCAATTACCTGCAACGTCGGGAATACCAACGGCACCTGGGAGCAGGATTCTCTTGTCGTTCTAAAGCAAAACCTTGCAGAAGCTGGCATTGATTTGACCGTTAACGTGATGCCAGCAGCACAATACTGGGAAGTCTGGGCCAAAGCACCGTTCAGTCTTACCGTCTGGACGCACCGTCCACTGGCAACAATGCTTTTGGGATTGGCCTATCGTTCAGGTGTTCCGTGGAATGAAACCAATTACAACAGCAAGGAATTTGATGACCTGTTAACGGTGGCCGAATCAACCGTCGACATCAACGAGCGCCGTAAAGTTATGGCGAAAGTTGAAAAACGCATCCAGGATGATGCGATTATGGTCCAGCCGTTCTTCCGCTCTGTTATGTTGGCGGCCAGCGACAAGGTCAAAGATATTTCCAAACACCCAACAAGTTACCACCAGTGGAATAAAGTCTGGATGGACGCTTGATCTAATCTGATATGAGAAGGGCCGCTTAGCGGCCCTTCTCTATTTCAGCGCTGCGACTTGTGCAGCCAACAATAATAAAAAACGAACACTAATTATTCGCAAGAGACCAACAAGGGGGTAGGTCCGCTCATGCTCGTACTCATCGGCAAACGCATCGGAATCATGGCGTTGACCATGTTTGCAGTATCGCTTCTGCTGTTCCTACTTCTTGAATTATCACCTGGCAGTGTTGCAACCAAGGTTCTCGGGCAGTTTGCCTCAGACGAACAGAAAAATATCTGGCTTGAACAACATGGGTATTTTGAGCCCCTTTGGTACCGCTATGCGACTTGGGCCGGTAATTTTATGTCAGGGGACCTCGGTGAATCTCACCGTTATCGCATCCCCGTTGCTGAAATTATGTGGCCGAGGTTATGGAATACAGCCATCCTTGCGTTCTGGACATTTGCCCTTCTGATACCGGTATCTCTTATTCTCGGTGTGCTGGCCGGTATGCGTGAAGGCTCGAAACTGGACCGGACAATTTCCGTCACAAGTATCATCACCACCTCTATACCTGAATTTGCCAGTGCTATTTTTCTATCTGGTCTTTTTGTCTTTTGGCTAAAACTACTGCCCGGCACATCTGGCATGATCAATGGTTTTGATTTCACCCAATTGATCCTGCCGGTTCTGGTTTTGTTTATTTATGATTTTGGTTATGTCACGCGGATGACGCGTGCCTCAATGGCCGAAGTAATGACGACCCATTATATCCGCACGGCCATCCTCAAGGGTCTGCCCTACCGACAAGTCATTATGAAGCATGCGCTTCGAAATGCCCTGATCGCGCCGTTTACAGTAATCATGCTGCAGATCAACTGGCTTTTGTCGGGCGTAATTGTTGTCGAGTTTGCCTTTGCATACAAAGGGTTTGGCGCGTTATTGCTGGAAGCATCTCTCAATCAGGATATTTTTGTTATCGAAGCCTGCACCATGGTTGCAGTGTTTGTCGCCGTGACAACGCAAACCCTGGCTGACATAGGGTACACCTATCTTAATCCTCGCATCCGGTTCCAGTAAGGGAGAGGCAGATGTCTGAATTAACAACAACACTTAAACCGGCACCTACTGGAGGCTCTGCATTCATGCGCGCACTAAATTCATTTAAACTTTTGCGTGAAAGTCCGATTGGAATGGTCGGCGCAGCACTGGTATTATTTTGGGTTTTGGTCGCGATTTTTGCACCATTAATAGCCCCGCTTGATCCATTGGCTAGTCTTCAACCCTTTGCCAAACCGGGGGCAGTACATGCGAAAACCGGGGCAACCTTTTGGCTCGGCGCCGACAATCTCGGTCGCGATATTCTGTCCAGAATTATTTGGGGGTCTCGAACGGTCTTAATTTACGCCCCGCTCGCAACGTTGTCTGCCTATATTGTAGGAATAATGATGGGTTTGGCGGCAGGCTATCATCGCGGCTGGTGGGATACAATCCTATCTCGTATTGCCGATATTATCCTGTCGTTCCCGGTACTGGTTCTCTACATCATCGTGATTGCAACGTTTGGCGCCTCTGGGTTCAACATCGTGATCGCCATTACATTTGCCAGTGCCCCGGGGATTATGCGTATTGTCCGCGGCCTGGTTCTTGACCTCAGGAACCGTGATTACGTTGCTGCCGCGCAAACCCGCGGTGAATCGGCGCTCTACGTCATGTTGGTGGAAATTCTACCAAATGCACGCGGCCCGTTAATTGTCGATGCCTGCGTGCGGCTTGGCTATGTCATTATCACCATTGGCGTGCTCGGGTTCCTTGGCCTCGGCCTGCCGCCGCCCGATCCCGATTGGGGCGGAATGATCAACGAAGGCCGCAAAATGGCTATGATCTTCCCGCACATGACCATCATGCCTTGTCTTGCCATTTCGTCCTTGGTACTTGGCTTCAACCTGCTGGCCGACGGCCTGCGTGAAATCTCTCTTCGGGATTAAGGAGCTCTCAAATGGGTGAGACTATGAATACTTACGACGGCCCGGTTCTTGAGATTGATGGGCTCTGCATCTCCTACTTCGTCCGGTCCGGTGAAATCCCGGCGGTCGTCGACTTTTCCCTGACCCTCGCGGCTGGCGAAAGTGTTGGTCTGGTGGGCGAATCGGGTTGCGGGAAGTCAACCGTTGCCATGGCGATCATGCGCTATATGGGTGAAAACGGCGGCATTGTCGGCGGCTCGGTCAAGTTTAAGGGCCGTGACATGGCCGACATGAGCAACGAAGAACTGCGCCAACTGCGCGGCTCTCAAATCGCCATGATCTACCAGGAACCTATGGCAGCGCTTAACCCGTCGATGACCATTGGCGCGCAGTTGATGGAAGTGCCGGTGATTCACGAAGGGGCGTCGGCTGAAGAGGCCCATACACTTGCCGTTCAGATGTTGGCCGATGTGCATCTTCCTGACCCAGAACGGGTCATGGATGCCTATCCGCATCAGATTTCCGGTGGCCAGCAACAACGCGTTGTGATTGCCATGGCGTTGCTGGGCAAACCGGCGCTGCTGTTGCTTGACGAACCAACGACGGCTCTCGACGTGACCGTTGAAGCAGGAATCGTTGAATTGATTGCTGAACTGAGCCGCAAGTACAACACCTCACTGCTCTATATTTCTCACAACCTCGGCCTGATGCTTGAGGTCTGTGACCGGATCGGCGTTATGTATTCCGGTGAAGTTGTTGAAAGCGGCCATATTGATTCCATTTTTTCCTGGCCGAAACATCCCTATACGCATGGTCTGTTTGGCTGCATACCATTGCCGCATGCGGATAAAAACGCCCGGCCGCTTGTCGCTATTCCAGGGCAACTCCCCCTGCCCCACGATCGGCCGACCGGCTGTAACTTCGGACCGCGCTGCAATTTCTTCGTTGAAGGGACTTGCGACGTCGATCAGATTACCATGGATGACGTGTTTTCTGATGATGATGATGCCCATTACGTTCGTTGTCGGCGCTGGAATGAGATCGATCATGATGAAGTCGTTCCGAAAGGACCGGAACAAGCTCCTGTCGAGCTAGGTGATTTTGTTCTCGAAGTTGATGGTATGCAGAAATATTACGAAATTCACGACACCTCGATCGGCGCGATGATGAGCGGTGGCAACACCACGTACGTGAAAGCCAATGAAGAGCTAACCTTTAAGGCCCGCCAAGGGGAAACTGTCGCCATCGTTGGCGAATCTGGCTGCGGAAAATCGACCTTTGCAAAAGTTCTAATGGGGCTTGAGACGGCAACAGATGGTGAAGTTCGCCTTGGCGGCGTTAACATCGGAAATATGCCGGTGCAGGACCGCAGCCCACAGCAATTGGGCTCCTTGCAAATGGTTTTCCAAAACCCTAACGATACACTGAACCCATCACTGACCATCGGATCGCAAATCGGCCGTGTGATCAGAAAATTCGGCGTGGAGAGTGATCCGGTTAAAGTTCGTGAACGGGTGCTTAAACTTCTCGACATTGTTAAATTGCCACGGGAATTTGAGTGGCGCAAACCACGGCAACTTTCTGGTGGCCAGAAACAACGTGTCGGTATAGCCCGTGCCTTTGCCGGCAACCCCAAGACTGTGATTGCGGATGAGCCCATATCGGCACTTGATGTATCCGTTGCGGCGGCTGTCACCGAATTGCTAATGGATATTCAGCGTGAACATAAAACCACATTGCTGTTCATCAGCCACGATCTGTCAGCAGTCCGGTATTTGGCTGACCGGGTTGTTGTTATGTATCTTGGGCAAATTATGGAACGCGGCACCACAGATGAAGTGTTCAGTCCGCCCTATCACCCCTATACGGAAGCCCTTTTGTCAGCTGTTCCAATTGCTGATCCGCAGGTCACCAAGCGGCGCATCGTATTGGAAGGCAATCTTCCAAGTGTCTTGAACCCTCCGAAAGGCTGCCCATTCTCTACCAGGTGCCCACGCCATTTAGGGGCCATATGCGACGACAAAGTTCCGGACGTACAGTTTGATGCGGACCGGCATGGCATCGCCTGCCATATCCCGCTTGAGGAGCTGCGTAAAGTTGAGCCGGTAATATCGCTGAAAGACCCTCCGCCGGCGGCGGAAGCACCTCAGCCTAGTGCACCGGCTGAATAAACTTCATTTCCGTCTCGCACCATTTGATCAGGGCGTTGCAAAAATCGCGACTGCCCTGATCGCGGTCGCGGCGCCGGGTTAATGCGTTCCAGGTCACAAATATTCCATCTTTTGTTAAACGTTTAGTGATCAAACGTCCGGAATTTTCTTGCTCGGCAACCGCCCAGCGGCTTAACACAGACAGTCCAAACCCTGCTTCAACCATTGCCAGAACTGCATCACTGTTACCGGCTTTAATGACGGAACCCGGAAACAATTTTCCCGGCCGAAACAGCTTCTCGCCCTCAAATCCATGTTCATGTTCGAGAGAATAAGTGACATAATCAATGTCGCGAAAATCTTCACCAATAAGAAATTCTCTGCCCGCATAGGGATGATCGGGGGTGATAACGGCGACCAGTTCGTCTTCAAACAGGGGATATATTCTGGCACTGCGTTCTGGAAATCTTCCCGCGACTAAAACAATATCTGAGGCCCCCGCATCCAATGTTTTAATTGGATTTCCAGGCGCGCTAGCAATCAATTCAACACCCAGGTGTTCTTTTTCCTCGCGGAATGTTTTCAGAAAAGGTGCCAACCAACGATAACAATTATAGACGTGGCTGCTGACGCGGAGCGTCCGGGTGATCCCTTTGCGCAGGCTTTCTACTTCGGTTTGAAGGCGTTCCAACTCACCGTTTATAACCCGCGCACTATCCAGCAATTTTTCGCCGATAAGGGTCAGCCGATAGCGATTATTACGGCGCTCAACAACCTGAATACCAACGCGCCGTTCCAGTTCTTTCAGCCGGTAGCTTACGGCAGGTTGGCTTAGTGCCAAGACATCGGCGACCCGCGATAACGTACCATATTCAGCCAGAACCGTTAACAAACGAAAATGACCAATTTCCAGGTTGATGGGCTTTTGAACCACGAGGCGACCTTTTTTAGTATTCGATTAGAACTATAAGTATTTTTTATGGAATGTCCTCAATAAATTCAAATGTTCGACATAAATTCTTCATGATACCATCCCTTTAATATACTGGTGACGTTTGGGTTTCACGACGAAAAATGAGGGTGATAATGGCAAGACGCGGTAGAGAAATGGGAAAAGGCCGGCAACGTAAAAATGCCAAGACAGAGCTTAATCAACTGCCGTTTCAGAATTTGAAGAACCCTTTCCAGCCCTACAATATTATTTCTGATGATCAATTGGAAAGCATTCACAACGCATCGATGGATGTGCTTGAAAATATTGGCATCAATTTTTTACTAAATGAAGCGCGCGATATTTTGAAAGCCGCTGGCGCTGATGTTCGCGGCGGCGAGACGCGGGTGCGGTTCGACCGGGCAATGGTCGAAGATCTGGTTGCCAACGCCCCTTCCGAATTCGACATGCATGCGCGCAACCCAGCCCATAATATTCGGTTTGGCGCAAACAACATGAACTTTGCACTGGTTGCCAGCCCGCCCAATGCCAGTGACATAATCGGCGGACGGCGGCCCGGAAATTTTAAAGATTTTTGCGATCTTATACGACTAGGACAAAGCTTGAACATCGTACATATGATCGGCGGATATCCGGTTGAACCCGCAGATCTTCCCGCTAATACGCGCCATCTCCAGGCGGAAAGTCAGGTCATAAAATTGTCAGATAAGGTAACGTTCGGGTACTCCCTTGGGCGGAACCGCATTCATGATTCAATGGAGATGGTCAGAATTGGCCGTGGCATCAGTTGGGATCAAATGAGGGCTGAACCTTCCATCATGACGACCGTCAACGCTAATTCCCCCTTACAATACGATATTCCTATGTTAATCGGCATGATCGAGATGGCCAAACATGGTCAACCCGTTAGCGTCACGCCATTTACGCTGGCCGGTGCCATGGCCCCTGTGACCCTGGCGGGAGCCCTCGTTCAGCAAAATGCTGAAGCTCTGGCGGGAATTGCCTTTATTCAAGCGGTTAACCCAGGAGCACCAGTATGGTACGGTGGATTTACATCAAACGTGGATATGAAGTCCGGCGCCCCCGCCTTTGGCACGCCTGAATATGCCAAAGCAGTTCTTATTGGCGGTCAATTAACCCGCCGATATGGAATTCCCTATCGCTCGTCAAACGTCAACGCGTCCAATGCACCCGATGTTCAGTCAGCGTATGAGTCTCAGATGTCGATTTGGCCGTGCATGCTATCGCACTGTAATCTAGTCAAACATGCACTCGGCTGGATTGAAGGCGGGCTGTGCGCGTCATTTGAAAAAGTCATTATTGATGCAGAAATGTTGCAAATGATGGCGGAGGTAATGAAGCCGGTCGAAATTAACGATGAAGAATTTGGCCTCTCGGCAATGGCTGAGGTTGGCCCAGGCGGACATTTTTTTGGCTGTGCCCACACGATTGAACGATATGAAACAGCGTTTTATTCGCCGATGTTATCAGATTGGCGAAACTTCGAAACTTGGGAAGAAGCCGGATCAGAAGACGCAACGATGCGCGCCCATAAAATTTACAAACAGATACTGGCGGACTACAAACCACCCGCACTCGATCCCGCGATCGAGGAAGAACTCGACGCCTTTGTTGACAAACGCATCAGCGAAGGTGGGCAAGATCCAAACAGTTACGGGGAATTATCATGAAATCTCATGCACGTGCAGTTGTCATCGGCGGCGGTGTTGTCGGTTGCAGCGTTCTATTTCATCTGACCAAACTCGGCTGGAAAGACGTTGTCCTGATTGAACGTTCGGAATTAACATCTGGCTCAACCTGGCACGCGGCGGGCGGATTTCACACTATCAACTCAGATCCCAATATCGCCAAACTTCAGGGGTATACGATCGGACTTTACAAAGAGCTGGAAGAAATCAGCGGCCAGGCTTGCGGCCTGCACCATGTTGGCGGCGTCACCCTGGCCACTGATCAGGAACGCATGGACCTGCTGACGGCAGAACGTGCCAAACACCGGTATATGGGGCTTGATACCCATCTCGTATCACCCAAAGAGATCGCCGAGATATGCCCAGTGGTCAGCATTGAGGGTGTTGTTGGCGGATTATACGATCCGCTTGATGGACATCTCGACCCGTCCGGAACAACGCACGCCTACGCCAAGGCAGCAAAAATGCAGGGTGCGGAAATTTATCTTCGCAACCGCGTTCTCGAACTTAACCGCAAAGCGGACGGAACGTGGGATGTGGTTACCGAAGAAGGCACCATCAATACGGAAAATATTGTTAACGCTGGCGGCCTTTGGGCGCGTGAGGTGGGTGCTATGGTCGGTGTTTATCACCCCCTTCACCCCATGGAACATCAATATCTCGTCACCGATGACATCAAGGAAGTATACGAACGTGATACGGAACTTCCGCATATTGTCGACCCGGGGGGGGAGACTTATTTCCGACAGGAAGGCCGCGGCCTGGTTCTTGGGATCTATGAGCAAGATTGCGATCCATGGGGGGTTGATGGCACGTCCTGGGATTTCGGTCATGAACTGCTGCCCGACAACCTTGACCGCATTGCTGAACCACTAGAAGCGGCCTTTAAGCGCTACCCGTGCCTCGCAGAGGCAGGCATTAAAACCGTCATCAATGGACCGTTCACCTTCGCACCGGACGGCAATCCACTGGTCGGGCCTATGCCAGGTGTTCCGGGATATTGGTGTGCCTGCGCGGTCATGGCCGGTTTCAGTCAGGGCGGCGGCGTCGGCCTGACGTTGGCTGAATGGATGATTGAGGGCGAACCATCAACTGACGTGTTCGCAATGGATGTGGCCCGATATGGCGATTTCTGCACCAACACCTACACCCGTGAAAAAGTAAAAGAAAACTATCAACACCGATTCTCGATCGTTTATCCCAATGAAGAACTGCCAGCTGCGCGTCCTCTCAAGACCACCCCCGCTTACGGCATTTGGGACCGGCAGAACGCTGTCTTTGGCTCGGGTTACGGCCTTGAACATGTCAATTATTTCGCGCCTGCGGGTCAAGAACGATACGAGACACCGACATTCCGCAGATCAAACGCTTTTGATATCGTTGGCGCGGAATGCCGCGCTGTACGAACCGCCGTCGGCATTAACGAGATTCACAACTTCGGCAAATATGAAGTCACTGGACCAGGCGCTGAAGACTATCTCAATATCATTATGGCCAACAGAATGCCCTCAGTCGGGCGCATCACACTGACACCGATGCTCAGCCCAAGCGGTGTCCTGATCGGCGACTTCACTGTTTCACACATTTCACAAGGGCGCTACCAGATCACAGGTTCTTCGACGGCCCAGGCCTATCACATGCGCTGGTTTGAAAAACACCTTCCCGATCACGGCGTCGACGTTAAAAATATCTCCCTGGATCGCATCGGTTTTCAGATTGCGGGCCCTAATGCCCGCGCACTGTTATCAAAGACAACCCGTGCTGATGTCTCCAACGAAGCGTTTGCGTTCTTAAGAGTACAAGAGATGGAAGTCGGGAATGCGCCCGCAACCGTTTGCCGGGTTTCTTATACTGGTGATCTGGGATATGAGATTTATGTTCCTGCCGCTTATCAAGTATCCTTATATGAAACGTTAGCCGAGGCTGGAAAAGACCTAGGGCTCAAACCGTTTGGTATGCGCGCCATGATGTCATTGAGATTGGAAAAAAGTTTCGGGTCCTGGCTGCGTGAATATAAACCAGATTATACCCCCGCAGAAACCGGCCTTGACCGTTTTGTTCAGTTTCAGAAAGAGAATTTCATCGGACGTGAAGCGGCCGTCATTGCCCGCGATACTCCCCCAAAACGCCATCTTGCAACCTTGATCGTTGATGCCGATGACGCAGATGTTTGGGGAGATGAGCCAATTTTCAAAAACGGTGACGTTGTTGGCTTCGTAACCTCCGGTGGTTACGCTCATTTCGCAGAAAAAAGCGTCGCAATTGGGTTCTTACCAACTGATATGATCGAAGATGGAGCGCAGTTCGAGATTGAAATTTTGGGAGATATGCGTAGTGCCATCGTTAACAATACGCCGTTGTTTGACCCAAATGCGGAGCGGATGAGAGGGTAACGCCCTCGAAAGATCAAGTGATTATCGCCTGTTTATTTGTCCGCGCCATGGGGGAAACTGTGCCCTCATTCCCTAAGAATCCCCGTTGCCAATCTTCCATGATTTTCAAATCGTTGTTCATCTACCCGGTCACACCATAAGTTGAGGATGAGTCATGGATTTACCTGACTATCCATACGTGTACAAATTTTGTACTTTTTAGAACGATTATAATTCAACAC
>WASW01104425.1_pt1 | contig 18479 bp, 19 predicted proteins | sample 5698521 | NCBI WGS metagenome assembly WASW01 (sample SAMN11175560, study PRJNA528189) | sponge metagenome | isolation source: marine sponge | host: Leucetta | place: Antarctica: Western Antarctic Peninsula, King George Island | collected 2013-01
ACATCAAAACCTACGCATCAAGCACATCAAACCTGCAAAAGTTGCCCACACAACCCCCGGCAATCAGCTACCTGGGCAGTTACGAATAAGGAACAAATTACCAACTCTAGTTGCAACTCCAGACTCTATATTATTTATTGATTGCAATATTCTATCGTACGTATTGACCATAAACGAGTCACAGGTCAATCTGAATACCATGAACAACGCTTTAAGAGATGGGATCAGCGCTGGACTTTTTCGGCAACTTTTTGAACAGAGTAATGCCGTTGAACTTATCATTGATTCACAAGATGGCTGTATCGTCGATGCCAATGTCGCGGCGACACAGTATTACGGTTATTCACGCACAGAACTAACAGCGATGAAAGTTTCAGATATCAACTCCCTTAGTGCAGGCGATATTGTAAATGAAATGCGGCTTGCCAAACAGGAGTCCCGCTCGCATTTTTATTTTAAACACAAACTGGCGAGCGGCGAAATCCGAGATGTTGAAGTCCATGCCACACCCGTAAAATTTGACGGCCATGAACTACTTTATTCAATTGTCCACGACGTCACCGACCGAAAACGTTCAGACGCAAACCTAAAAGCACAATTCAATTTTCTGCAAACAATTATCGACACCATACCCAACCCGATATTCTACAAAGGTATTGATGGCACTTACCTCGGCTGCAATGAACTTTTTGGTGAGTTTATTGGGCTGTCCCGAGACAAAATTATCGGCCGAACGGTATTTGAAATTGCTCCCGAAAATCTTGCGGAAACCTACCATAAAGCGGATGAAGCGCTCTTAAACAAAGGCGGCGTCCAAGTTTATGAAGGCCCTGTTCAATTCGGAGACGGCAGCACCCGGGAGGTCATTTTCAACAAGGCAACTTATTTGAATGCCGATGGTAAGATCGGCGGTATTGTTGGCGCCATGGTAGACATTACCGAGCGCAAAATTAATGAAGTGCTTCGAGATCAGGAAACGAACCTAAGGCATCGATTACTCGAAACAACAAGAGAGGGATATTGGCACATTGGTCCTGAGGGCGCGACGATCGACGTTAACCCTGCGCTATGTATTATTCTCGGCAGGAACAGAGAAGAAATTATTGGCAAAAACATTGCCGATTTTGTTGAGCCGGACTCCCGTGAAACCTTAAAAAAGGAACTGTCATCTCGAGACAGAGGAAACACTGGAATTTATGAAATCACCTTGCATCGCCCTGATAACGTTAACGTCCCGTGCATGATAAATGCCACTCCGATCTTTGATGATAACTGGGTCCGTATTGGCTCCGTTGGTATGGTAACAGATTTGTCAAAGATGAAAGAATTGTCAAAACAACTTCAGTATTCTTTGATGGAGGCAGAAAATGCCAGCCGCGCAAAGTCGGATTTTCTCGCCAATATGAGTCACGAGTTGCGAACGCCTTTAAATTCAATTATCGGGTTTTCTCAACTGCTAACGTCGGAAACATTTGGCTCCCTTGGTAGCAACATAAACAAAGAATACGCTGAAATAATTCATTCATCCGGAACCTATCTTCATAGCCTGATCGGGGATATTCTTGATCTTTCCAAAATTGAAACCGGGGAAGAAGTTCTCGACGAACAGAACGTAGACGTTGGTGAGGTTGTCAAAGAATGTTTAAAAATCGTATCAGAACGTGCGGATAAAAAACGGCTTTCGTTATTGCCGGGCGTACAACCCGATTTGCCGGCGTTGCGCTCAGATCGGCTAAAACTTAAACAAATAATATTAAATCTGTTATCAAATTCGATTAAATTTACTCCTGACAATGGCGAGATAAAAATTGACGCCTTCATCGACGATCAGAACGCTTTTCTGATTAACGTTCGCGATTCAGGTGTCGGCATTGCGCCTGAGGATATGGACAAGGTCATGGAGCCCTTTGGCCAGGCCGGAAACGCCCTGACGCGAACAAACGATGGTACCGGGCTCGGCCTGGTTATTGTTAAGATGTTGGTGGAACTTCATGATGGCACGTTGGAACTAATTAGTGACGAAAAAACCGGGACAACTGTAACGCTGCGGTTCCCACTGCAAAGGATTGTGCACCCCAAAAAATACGTATCTTAACGTCAGTCGGGCAACCCCATCAATGAGCGCGCAAAAACTTTGGCATCAAAAGGTTGCAGATCATCCATGGTTTCGCCAACCCCAACCGCATGGACGGGAAGCTTGAATTTTTCAGCAAGCGATACAACAACGCCGCCTTTGGCAGACCCATCAAGTTTGGTCACCACCAGTCCCGAAACATCAACAAGTTGTTTGAAGGTTTCAACCTGACTATGGGCGTTCTGACCGATCGTTGCATCCATCACCAGCACCACGTCATGTGGTGCGGTTTCATCAATCTTGCGAATGACGCGGATGATTTTCTCCAATTCCGCCATCAGGTCCTTGCGGTTCTGAAGCCGGCCGGCAGTGTCGATCATCAGAATATCCATGCCCTGATCTTCAGCCTGTTTGAGAGCATCAAACGCAAGCCCGGCGGCGTCCGCTCCGGTCTCTCTTGCAATTACCGGGCAATCGGCCCGATCACCCCAGATTTGCAATTGTTCGACGGCGGCTGCGCGGAAGGTATCTCCAGCGGCCAGCAGTACCGAGCGCCCTTCTGTTCGGAATTGCCCGGCTAATTTACCGATGGTTGTTGTTTTGCCGCTACCATTTACGCCGCAAACTAGAACGACGTGTGGTTTTTTTGTGGGATCGATCACCAAAGGTTTGGCGACAGGCTCCAGAATGGTTGCTATTTCATCAGCCAATATGCCCTTGATTTCGTCGGGCGCAATTTCTTGATCGAAGCGATTTTTGGCCAACGCTTCGGTCAGGCGAAGCGACGTGGTCACGCCCATATCGGCCTGAATTAAAATTTCTTCCAGATCATCAAGCGCCGCCCGGTCGAGTTTACGTTTGGTGAACAGGTCGGTAATGCCGGTGGTCAGTTTCTGCGATGATTTGGAAAGACCAGACTTCAAGCGGCCGAACCAGCCGCCTTTATTTTCTTCACTCATGAATGATCGTTCCCTGAAGTTCGCCGCCGACTAATGCTCCAATATGAACCCGCGTCAGATCGCCCATTTGAACAGCGCTCGCATCCGCGGCTGCAATATGCACGGGAATATAATGTTCACTATACCCCTGCCCATCTTTCTCAAGCAGAACATCTGCATCTGTATTTATGCGGCTGATGAGGAACGTTGTCATTGCCGCCGCACCAACCCGGCGCAATCGCGCCGCTCGTTTTTTGCGCACTGCCTTTTCGACTGCTGGCATTTTCACTGCCGGCGTTCCCTCACGTTCGGAATAGGGAAACACATGAAGATGGGCAAAACCAAGATCGCCTATGGCGGTCAGGCCGCGTTCAAACTGCTCGTCCGTTTCCGTTGGAAAACCGGCAATAAGATCGGCACCAAAGACGATGTCATTGCGGACGGAACGCGCACGCTCAACAACATCAAAAACCGTTTGAGATACATGACGGCGTTTCATACGTTTGAGCACCATATCATCCATTGCCTGCACACTGAGATGCAGATGTGGCATCAGGCGACTATCGGTGGCCAGAACCTCAAATAAAACATCATCCATGGCCGCGGGATCAAGAGAACTGAGCCGCAGACGTGGCAATTCAGGCACCATTTTGAGAAGCCGCCGGATCATTTCCCCTAAAGTCGGTTGCCCCTCAAGGTCAGTGCCGTAGGAACAGATATCAACGCCGGTCAAAACTACTTCTTTATGTCCGCCAGCGACCAGTTCACGTACCTGATTAACGATCGCGCCGATTGCCAGGGACCGGTTATTGCCGCGGGCAAACGGGATGATGCAAAACGTACAGCGATGATCGCAACCCTGCTGGATCTGAACAAAGGCCCGCGTGCGGCCTTCAAGCCCATGGATCAAATGAGCCGCGGTCTCGCGCACGTCCATAATATCAGCAACGTCGATTTTATCGTTTTTGCTCTGCCAGTTGAGATAACTACCTGCAATCAGTTTTTCTTCATTACCGATCACACGGTCAACTTCACTCATATTGGCATATTTATCCGGGTGCAGTTGCGCAGCGCAACCGGTGACAATAATTTTTGAATTTGGGTTATCGCGGCTAAGACGGCGAATGGTTTGCCGCGCTTGGCGTTCCGCTTCTGCGGTCACAGCACATGTATTGATGATGAGTGTATCTTTCAAGCCTGCTGCGCGGGAATGTTCGCGGATGACTTCCGACTCAAACGTATTGAGGCGGCACCCGAGCGTGATGACTTCCGCTGCGCCCATTCCCTTTATTCCGCGCCGACCAGCAGGGCCGGGTCAAGATGACCACGATAACTGACAGCAACAGGTCCGGTCATTAACACCGTATTATCATCCAGCCACTCGATTAAAAGTCTGCCGCCGTCAAGATATACTGTCACTTTACGCCCGGTTAGTCCGCGGCGGTGGGCGGCAACTGCGGCAGCGCAAGCGCCCGATCCGCAGGCCATGGTAATGCCGGCGCTGCGTTCCCACACCCGCATGCGCAGATGATCTGGGCCAATCACATGAACAATCTCAATATTCGCCCGTTCCGGCAACATCAGGTGATGCTCAAGAACCGGCCCAACAGCCGGAAGATTGATCTCTTCCGCATTCTCAACAAAAAATACAACATGCGGATTACCAATATTAACGGCAACCCCGCCCGACAACGGCCCCGCGCCGATGTCGACATTTAACGTATCAGCCTCACTGGCCAGCGGTATCGCCTTCCAGTCAAGATTGGCCGGGCCCATGTTGACTGATACCAAACCAACGTCATCGCGATTAGTGTTCAGCAACCCTGCAATCGTCTCAACTGTGATCGTATCACGGCCAATTTCATCCATGACAAGGGAGGCCACGCACCGCGTTCCATTACCGCAGGCTTCGGCTTCCGATCCGTCAGCATTTCGGATGCGCATGAAGACATCCGCATCATCACGGGTTGGCGGCTCTAATATCAGGAGTTGGTCATACCCGACCCCCGTACGGCGGTGTCCGATGGCCCGGGCTTCCGGCGCGCCGATGTTAATGGCGCGCGCGCGGTCATCAATGACAACGAAGTCATTGCCGAGACCGTGCATCTTGATGAATTTAATACCTTTCATAGCGCGCCTAATATGGTCACAACAGCAGAGAAGTCTACCCCAATTGCGACTCGTAACCGCGCCATTGATTTTCCGGGCGCTGTTCGCATACTGCCATCTCGCTGAATATAAATTATCAACGCCGTAAAAACAGGACCGCGCGCCATGATCACCTGCCACCTGAAATATGTCATCGACGCTAATAAACTCGATGAATTTGAGACCTATGCCAAGATGTGGATCCCGCTGGTTAACAAGTTTGGCGGTGACCATCACGGATACTTTCTACCCAGCGAGGGAGCCAGCGACATCGCTTACGCCCTGTTCAGCTTCAAAAGCTTTACCAGCTACGAAGCCTATCGCAGCGAAAGTATTGGCGACCCGGGCTGTATTGCCGCAATAAACTACGCCAAGGAAACCCGCTGCATCATCCGCTACGAGCGCAATTTCATGAAACCTGTGCTAAAAGGGTAACCCCCCTTCAGGTCTTGGGCCGCGCTTTGAGAAAATGATCCATATGAAAAGCCGCGTGATCCGGCGCGTATAAATAGTCCTGCCCAACCGGACAGGACCGCCGCGCCAAACAGCCCCCGTTCATACAATCCAGCCCAGCGCCCGAATTCAGGTGCTCAGCGCAAGCCGGAACATCATAACCGCGCACCGAAAACGCACCAACGGGGCAGGTGCTCAAACAAGGCCGCTCGAGACAGTTTTCACAGGGCGACCCCTCGCTACTGACGGGCCGCACCTCGATCAGTTCTTCAAACAACAAAGCCCCGCGATAAGCATGCCAAAGTCCATAATCCGCGTGGATCAACGGCCCAATTGGTGAGGGCCAAACCGCATCCGCCTTCGCCGCCCAGCGCTGAAAAGGGATATAGGGCGGACCGTCAAATGGGTAGGCGGCCTCTGCCCCCAATTTTTCCGCCGCCGCGCCAATAACCCGCCGCGTCCAGCTATCCATGGGGTTTGTCTCATTGTTAAACTCTGGCGCGGATGAGAATGCGGGCCAGAGTGCTGAACCCGCGTTGCCGACAATCACCACCGCCCGGATATCCGCAGCAAGGCCATCGTCCTGATCCGGCTTAAATGTCCCCCGCGCCAGCAGGCCATGGGGTTCCAGCACTGATATAATCTGGTCCAAATCCATTTGTCACCTTGAGGTCAGAGCACGGGTAAGGTCAAGAGTAGGCACCTGAATCGGCACCGACCAAACCCGGCGTTTCTGCATGATCAATAGCGCAGTTCGGCCATAACGGCGAAGTGATCACTCGGCCAAACCCCGCCGACGGGTTGATTCCCGGCAATGGCACATTCGACAATATGCCCGGCCCCGCCGGCCAGGGGCCAACCGACAAATACATAGTCAATTCGCCGGTCCGGTTCCAGTTCCGCCGCGGCATAAGGATTATTGTTATCCCAGGTGATGCCCGGCCCGTTGCCGGCAACGGCCCAGGCGTCATGGAAAAACAGTCCTTCAGCGGGGCATGTTGTCATGCCTTTAAGCATCCGGATTTCCTCCGATGACGGATCAGCATTAAAATCGCCGCACACAATCGGCGGAAAAGTCCACGGGCGTTGATGATCAACAAACCGGGCGAGGTCTGTCACCTGACGCTGGCGAATATGACTGTGTTCGAACTTCCAGTTCAAATGGGTACTGAACACTGGGATCAAACCGCGCGGGCCATCAATCTCCGCAAATTGCACTGCCCGCCCCTCGCCCGTCTCGGACTTGCCAAAAAGTGTGCACGGTTCATGCCGCTTGATCGGCCAGCGCGACAATATGGCATTACCAAGAGAGGCGCCTTTGATCTCCATATTTGATACGCCAACGTGATAATACCCTAGTTCTTCGGCCAGTAGCGCGGCCTGATCGGTCTCACCGTCGCTCCAGACTTCCTGAAGCGTAATTATATCCGCATCATGTTTTTTAAGAGTTTTAATGATGGCGGGTTGGCGTAACTCCCATGGCCCAAACCGCCACCAGATATTCCACGTTAATACCTTAAGCCGCGTTTCAATAATCCCGCTTACGGTATCCTGATCTGTCATAATTCAAACCTCCCTGCCAATGTGCCTGTATTCCCATAAAACCGCTGATTAGAACGAACGCCAACACATTTATTTGAACCACGGGGTTCAATAATGAAATACGAATTTTAAATGACCAAGATGACCGATTATCCCCATTTTCACCCATAAAACCCCAATTTTCACCCCCCACCCTAACCCTCCCCCACAAGGGGAGAGGGGAAAGGTTAAATATTGATCGTAAAATTACTCCATAAACCCAATTTATTACCAAGCACCTATCTGCCCCCAGCCCACCGCCGGACAACAGCAACATCTTCATAAAGAGATCAGCGCTTTCTCGAAAGCCCCGGCACATCCCGCCGCCTACGCCGCGTTCGTCTTTTGTAAACGGCCAATGTGGTTTTTTGATATCTGTCTCGCATAAACCTTAGGCACCACTTTGAGCGTGAATTGCAATGAGAGAGAACGTATGTAGTTAACATTCTTGGTTTTGATTGAGGTTTTACGATGAATATTTTTGTATTTGACCTTGATGACACATTGCTTGATCGAGATAAAAGAGTCGGACTAGACACAAAAAGGGAATTAATGAACCGCTCTGATCAAGGGGATGCCATTGTTTTCGCCTCGTCACGACCAATTCGTGCGATAAGGCAATTCATCGAAGACAATTTATTAGCGACGGCAACGATAATCTCATTGAACGGCGCCGTTCGCCATAGCTTAAATGGAACCACTAAAAGATACTCAGCAATTGGAGACAGAGTTGGAAATCTGATAAATGATCTCAAAACTGTCCATAACATTCACTTTTCCATAGAACTCCTTGGCGAAGAATTTGCTACCAACGCCACATATACCACTGAAGAATTAATGACCGAACAAAGTGCGACACCTGATATGACACGAGCTATCAATGAGATAAAATTTTCCGAAATATCAAAAATTGCCCTCGATGGACTTGGGCAAAACATTATGTTCCTTATTCCGCAGCTTGAGCGTATTGGCCTCTATCCAATACCCTGCAACGACGGAACATTCTTAAACGTCGTTGATCCAAACGTCGATAAATCAATAACACTCGAGCGAACAGTGCTGTCACTGGGTCATGTCGACCCGGATATATACGTGTTTGGTGATGACATTCCCGATATCAGAATGATGAAGTTCGCCACCCGATCGATTGCCATGAAAAATGCCCGCCATGAAGTCAAAAAAATTGCCGATGATATAATTGGAGATTGTGATGACGATTCCATTGGGGCGTATATTCGAAATGTCATTAGTCAATAATTTCGCCTCTTACTGATATCCCCATAAAACAAATTTCAACCAGCGTTCACCCTCTATAATGTTTACGTGTTAGAGTTGGCCCAACACTTGGCGCAGCGGGTATTCAAATCGAGGGTTATATCATGAGCGCAAAGGCCATTCGCGGCGCAGCCCTGACCTTTACTGACGATCCATTTCAGAAACCCGTCGAAGACTGTATTCGCTACGAGTCCGACGCCATCATTGTCATGGAAGACGGGATCATTACTAATTTCGGCCCCGCCGATAGTGTTCTGGAATTGCTCAGCGATGATACCGATATCACGCGTTATACCGATGCCCTCATTCTCCCTGGTTTCATCGATACGCACGTTCATTATCCCCAGACGGAGATTATCGGCGCTTATGGCAAACAGCTGATTGACTGGTTGAATAAATACACATTTGTTGCGGAGCAGAATTTCGCGAACAAAACTCATGCTGCGGAGGGCGCGCGCGTATTTTTGCGTGAGGCGCTCCGCGCCGGTACGACGACATCATCCGTATTCTGTACTGTCGACCCCGTTTCAGTCGACGCGTTTTTCGAACAATCTGACAAATTGGGCATGCGTAATATCGCTGGAAAAGTCCTTATGGATCGCAATGCCCCGGGCGCGCTTCAGGACACACCACAACAAGGCTACGATCAGACCAAGGACTTAATCACCCGCTGGCATGGCAAATGGCGCGCGCTCTATAGCGTTACGCCGCGGTTTGCGCCGACCAGTTCAGCAGAGCAAATGGATCTTGCAGGAGCGGTGTGGAACGAGCACCCGGGCACATATCTTCAGTCCCATGTGTCCGAAAATCTGGGCGAAATTGAGTGGGTCAAAGAGCTTTATCCAGATCGCAAAAATTACGTTGATGTTTATCACCATTACGGGCAACTCGGACCGCGCAGCATTTTTGGACATGGCGTTCACTTGGGCGAAACAGAACTTCAGTTATTGCACGATACCGGCTCGGCCCTCGCCCATTGCCCAACGTCCAACCTGTTTCTGGGTAGCGGTTTGTTTAACGTTGAGCGCGCAGCAGATGCCCATCGTCCTGTTCGCGTGGGCCTTGGAACGGATCTCGGGGCCGGAACCAATTTTTCCATGCTGGTTACTATGAACGAAGCCTATAAGGTCGCGCAGATGTCCGGATACGCCCTTAGTGCGCCGCACGCCTATTATCTGGCAAGTCGCGGTGCCGCGCGGGCACTTTATCTCGACGATAAAATTGGCAGCATCGGGATTGGCATGGAAGCTGACCTGACCGTCCTTGATTTTAACGCGACCCCTATTCTTAGCTACCGCATGGACTATGCACGGGACCTGAACGAGCAGCTGTTTGTCTTAATGACTCTGGGCGATGATCGCACAGTCTCAGCGACATATGTGGCAGGGGAGCTGATGTATTCACGAAACGCCGACATCGACAATGAAACCTTCCACGATCCCGCGGGTTAACACCCTCCGGCTAAGTAGAAATGCCCCCATGTTCATCGCTTGACTTCGATCCCTCTCAGTCCTATGTTGCGCCCTCATTTCAGGGAAATTTAAAACCCTACGCCTTACGGGGCGCCGCCAGTCCACGAGTTTCGTGCACTGGCGCGTTTTTCGTTGTGTAGATGGTTTGCCTCGTTGGTATGTCTCGTTGGTTTGTCTGGCTTTGTTGAGTGGATCAGTAGTTGATGTTTGAAAATTTAACAAATCGTCTAAGCGGTGTTTTTGATAAGCTGACCAAACGCGGTGCGCTGTCCGAAGCCCATGTTGACGAGGCACTGCGCGAAGTTCGTGTTGCCCTGCTGGAAGCCGATGTCGCGCTGTCCGTTGTTAAAGATTTTATTGAAGCGGTGCGCGTTAAAGCTGTTGGTGAAGACGTCGTGCGCTCGGTTCAGCCGGGGCAAATGGTGGTCAAGATCGTCAATGACGAACTGGTCACCATGCTAGGCACGGAAGGAAATGAGCTCAACCTGACGGGAGTACCGCCGGTTTCCATCTTGATGGTCGGCCTGCAGGGTTCCGGTAAAACCACATCATCGGCCAAACTTGGTTTGCGCCTGACCAAACGCGAGAAGAAAAAAGTTCTGATGGCATCGCTGGACGTCAACCGCCCGGCAGCCCAGCAGCAGTTGGCGACATTGGGCGAGCAGACCGAAGTTAAGGTCCTGCAGGCGATCATGGGCGAGCAACCGGTCGCGATTGCTAAACGCGCGATGGAAACCGGCCGCCTGGAAGGCATGGATATCGTTATCCTTGATACCGCCGGGCGCCTGCACATCGACACAGAATTAATGGCTGAGGTCGCCCAAATAAGAGATATCGCCAAACCGGTTGAAACACTTTTGGTTACCGACGCCATGACCGGGCAGGATTCGGTAAACGTGGCGCGGGAATTTAATGAAAAGGTCGGCATTACCGGGATTATGCTAACCCGTGTAGATGGTGATGCCCGAGGCGGGGCGGCGCTGTCCATGCGCGCCGTCACCGGCGCGCCAATCAAGTTCATGGGTGTTGGCGAAAAAATGGACGCCATCGAGGCGTTCCAGGCCGAACGTATTGCCAACTCAATTCTCGGCATGGGCGACATTGTTGGTCTGGTGGAAAAAGCTTCTGAGGTCGTTGACCAGGAAGAAGCCGAAGCCATGGCCAAGAAAATGATGAAGGGTAAGTTTACCCTTGAAGACATGGCGACCCAACTGGGACAAATCAAAAAAATGGGCAACCTTGAGGGCCTGATGGGCATGATGCCCGGCGCTCAGAAAGCCAAAGCCCAGATGGCGGCGGCCAATATGGACGACAAACTGATCGGCCACCAAGAAGCTATTATTAGATCAATGACCCTGAAAGAACGACAGAACCCGAAAGTTCTGAACGGGTCGCGCCGGCGCAGAATTGCTGCTGGTTCCGGCACCTCGGTGCAGGATGTCAATCGCGTGCTCAAACAGTTTAAACAAATGAGCACAATGATGAAAAAAGTCGGGAAAATGGGTAAAAAAGGCATGATGCGTGGTGGTGGATTACCGCCTGGCATGATGCCGCAAATGCCCCCCGGCGGTTTTGGTAAACAATAGAGCATTTCTGTTAACCATGGTTCACAGAAATGCCCTACTGCGTTGTTGTTAGGCAATTGCGTCGTCGTAAATTATTTCAATTTACTCGGGAATTGCTTCGAGATTTAACTGAATTTGATATATTAACTTTAGAGTAAGGACGACCAAATGAGCTTAAGAATTCGTTTGTCACGGGGCGGCGCAAAAAAACGCCCTTTCTACCGTATCGTTGTAGCTGATTCTCGGATGCCCCGTGATGGCCGTTTCATCGAACGTGTCGGCACCTACAACCCGATGCTGACCAAAGACGATCCAGATCGCATTCTCCTCAAAGAAGAACGCATCAAACATTGGATGGGTATGGGCGCCCAACCTTCTGACCGCGTTGCCAAATTCATGGGCAAAGCTGGACTGATTGAAGCACCTGGTCAGAAAGAACAGACCAAAAAACATCTGCCCAAAGCCAAAGCTCAGGAACGCGCGCAGGAACGTGCTGATAAAGCAACTGAAGCCGCAGAAGCTGCTGCTGAAGTCGCTGCAGCTCCTGTGGAAGAAGCACCGGTTGAAGAAGCCGCTCCAGAGGCTGCTGTCGAAGAAGCACCGGCCGAGGAAACCGCTCCAGAAGCTGCTGTCGAAGAAGCACCAGCCGAGGAAGCTGCACCGGAAGCTGCTGCTGAAGAAGAGAAAAAAGACGCCTAAGCAGGCGTTTGTTCTTGATGGCGTCCGCTGCTAATCCCGAGGAACTGATTTGTGTTGGTGTTGTCACCGGTGCCAAAGGCATCAAAGGCGAGATCCGCGTAAAAAGTTTTACTGACCCCCCAAAAGGTCTGGTGTCTTACGGTCCGTTATCGGACAAAACCGGCACCACACAATTTGAGGTCAAGGTTACGGGAACTGCCAAAGGTCTGCTGATCACCCGGTTTAAGGGAATCAACGATCGGACCGAGGCGGAAAAGCTTAAAGGCGTTGAGTTGTTTGTCCAGAGGGACAGGCTGCCGGAACCCGAAGAAGACGAGTTCTATTTTAAAGACCTCGTTGGACTACGGGCCGAATTGGAAGATGGCAGCACATTTGGAACAGTTACGGCGGTCGAAAATTTTGGCGCTGGAGATGTTCTGGAAATAGCGGAAACGGTAGAAGGCATGGTTATGGTGCCGTTTACCAGAGATGTTGTTCCGGTTGTAGATATCAAAGCTAAAAGGTTGGTGATTATCCCACCTGAAGGCCTGATGTATCCGCCGGAAGATGAAGCGAAAGGTTGAGTGAAAGCTCAATGGTACAGGAAAACACCCTTTGGCGGGCGATCGTACTAACGATCTTCCCGGAAATGTTCCCCGGACCGCTTGGCCTCAGCCTTGCGGGTCAAGGGCTGCGCGATGACGCGTGGTCTCTGGACACTGTGGACATTCGGGATTTTGCCACTGGCAAACATCGCAATGTCGACGATCCTCCATTTGGTGGTGGCCCCGGTATGGTGATGCGCCCAGACGTTGTGGGCCGTGCTATCAGCCATACCGCCGAGATGGCGCCGGACCTTCCGCTTGTATACCTCTCGCCCCGCGGCAAAACACTCAACCAGGCGCGCGTGCGTGCGCTTGCCAGTGGCCCCGGCGTTACGCTCCTCTGCGGCCGGTTTGAAGGCCTCGATCAGCGGGTGCTGGATGCCCATGACATTGAAGAGGTCAGTGTCGGCGATTTTGTCCTCTCCGGTGGTGAGCCGGCGGCGATTACCTTGCTGGATGCCTGCGTCCGGTTGCAAGGTGGGATTATGGGTAAAGCTGAAAGTGCGTTTGAAGAGAGTTTCGAGAACGGTTTGCTGGAATATCCCCAGTACACTCGCCCTCAGGACTGGAACGGGCGCGCTGTTCCGGACGTGCTGACATCAGGGCATCATGAGAACATTCGTGCCTGGCGCGTAGCTGAGGCAGAAGCGATTACCAGAGAACGTCGGCCGGACCTGTGGTCCACCTACGCTGGGAACCGCGTGTAATTGAACTGACTTTATGTAATAATGGCCCCGGTTTCGGGGTCGAGATGAAAATCTGAAACGAAGGATGAGACCAATGAACATCATCGAAGAAATCAACAAAGAACAACTGGAGCGTTTGACTGCAGAACGCCCCGTTCCAGAATTTGCACCGGGTGACACCGTTCGTGTCAACGTCCGTGTGGTTGAAGGCGAGCGCGAGCGTGTGCAGGCCTTTGAAGGCGTCTGCATTGCGCAGAAAGCCGGCGGACTGAACTCAGGGTTTACCGTTCGTAAAATAAGCTACGGCGAAGGTGTGGAACGTGTATTCCCGCTGTATTCACCAAGCATCGACAGCATCGACGTGATCCGCCGCGGTGATGTGCGCCGTGCCAAACTCTATTACCTGCGTGGCCTGACCGGTAAAGCCGCCCGTATTGCCGAGAAAACCACTGGTTACTCCGCTAAACTAACCACCGCTGACAAACAGCGTGCCGCAGATATCAAAAAGGCCGAAGGCCAGAGCAAAAAAGGTAGAAAAGGCAAGAAGAACAAAAAAGCGGAAGCTGCGGCATCCGAATAATTCTGCCTTTTAACCTTTGTTCAACTGAACAAAGGCGTGATGATGTTTATCCTGCGGGCGTTGAAATCCGCCTGCAGGACCATCATATTTTATGAGACAATGAAATTGATGACGATGAGGAGTTAACATGTCAGGACCCAAGACACTATTTGACAAAATCTGGGCCAGCCACCTCGTGGATGTTCAGGACGACGGGACATGCTTGATTTACATCGATCGCCATCTTGTGCACGAAGTGACCAGCCCGCAGGCGTTTGAAGGTCTGGCCGCGTCGGGCAGAAAAGTCCGTCGTCCGGATATGACCCTTGCCGTGCCGGATCATAACGTTCCGACCAAAAATCGCGGTGGCCGGATTGAAAACGATGAAAGCCGCATTCAGGTCGAAACCCTGCAGAAAAACTGCAAGGATTTTGGTGTGCCGTTGTTTGACGTAATGGATGTGCGCCAGGGCGTTGTCCACATTATCGGCCCGGAACAGGGTTTCACCCTGCCCGGCACGACCGTTGTCTGCGGCGACAGCCACACCGCAACCCATGGTGCTTTGGGCGCGCTGGCGTTCGGTATCGGCACCTCGGAAGTTGAGCACGTTCTGGCAACCCAGACTCTGTTGCAGACGCCGCTTAAAAACATGCGCATCAACGTAAAAGGTGCACTGCCTGCTGGTTGCGTTGCCAAAGATTTGATCCTCGCGCTGATTGGCAAAATCGGCACCGCAGGCGGCACTGGTTATGTCATCGAATACGCGGGGCAAGCCATTCGTGATCTGTCCGTAGAAGGCCGCATGACGGTTTGTAATATGACCATTGAGGGCGGTGCCCGCGCCGGCCTGATTGCCCCTGATGAAAAAACCTTCGAGTATTTCAAAGGCCGTCCCATGTCGCCAAAAGGCGGCGCATGGGAACAGGCGGTTGAATACTGGAAGACGTTGCCGTCTGACGAAGGCGCGGCGTATGACAAAGAGGTTGACCTCGACGTCTCTGAAATTGTCCCTCAGGTCACCTGGGGCACCAGCCCGGAAGATGTTGTCTCGATCACGGGTACGGTGCCAAGCCCAGAAGATTTTGATAATCCCGGCAAACAGGAGGCCGTGCGCTCATCCCTGGAGTACATGGGGCTTAAAGCCGGCACCAAAATGGAAGACATCCCGATAGATGTTGTTTTCATAGGGTCGTGCACCAACGGCCGGATCGAAGATATCCGCGCCGTTGCCGAGATTGCCAAAGGCCGCAAAGTTGCCAACACCGTCCAGGCGCTGGTCGTTCCAGGATCTGGCCTCGTGAAAGATCAGGCTGAGGAAGAAGGTCTTGATAAAATACTGATTGAAGCGGGTTTCGAGTGGCGCGAGCCGGGCTGTTCCATGTGTCTTGCCATGAACGATGACAAGCTGGAGCCGGGTCAACGTTCCGCCTCGACATCGAACCGTAACTTCAAAGGCCGCCAGGGTTATAAAGGCCGCACTCACCTGGTCAGTCCAGCCATGGCAGCCGCAGCCGCGGTCAGTGGCCACCTGGCCGACGTGCGTAATATTTGATTGGGGAACAGATAAAATGGAAAAATTTGATACACTGACCGGCGTTGCCGCGCCGATGAACATGATCAACATCGACACCGATATGATCATCCCCAAACAGTTCCTGAAAACCATCAAACGCACCGGCCTTGGTAAAAACCTGTTTGCCGAAATGCGTTATAATGAAGACGGCAGTGAAAAACCTGATTTTGTACTTAATAAATCAGCCTATCGCGGTGCCCAAATTCTGGTCGCCGCCGACAACTTCGGTTGCGGCTCATCGCGCGAACATGCGCCGTGGGCATTACTTGATTTTGGTATTCGCTGCGTCATCTCGACCAGCTTTGCTGACATCTTTTATAACAACTGTTTCAAGAACGGCATCTTGCCGATCACAGTGTCCAAAGAAGATCTGGATAAGTTGATGGACGACGCGGACCGCGGCTCAAACGCGACGCTGTCGATTGACTTAGAGGCCCAGAAAATCACCGGCCCCGACGGCGGCGAAGTAACCTTCGAGCTTGACGCGTTCAAAAAAGAATGCCTGCTGAACGGCCTGGATGATGTTGGCCTGACGCTCAAAAAAGAAAGCGCCATCAGCAGTTTTGAAGACAAACTCACCGCCGAACGCCCGTGGGTTCCGGGAGTGGCGACGGTTTAACTTTCACCTTATCCCGAATACATTGCTAAGGGTCAGTTCAACCTAGTACAGACCAAGGTGTTTTTGCTAAAAACAGTCAATTACGGGCACAAAGTAAATTTGCAGTTTGGCCCAAAAGAAATACGGCGCTAACGTCAGGAAACTTTAGTCGCGCTTGCAATCAGTTTGAGCAGAGTTTTATCAAGCGCTTTAGGCAGGGCATCTTCTAAAGCCTCTTTCGCTGGCGCACACGTGATGCCGTCGGCGGACTCTCCAACATTCAAAATCTGTTCAGAGACGTTAATGGTTTTTGTTTTGCCTGCATTATCCCTAAGTTCAGCCGTTAAACCAATACGAACCTCAACATCAAATCGGTGGTCATATTGTCGATTTAGCAAGTTCATTACTCGAATCATAACCTCTGAAACCGTGACCTTACCCTGTTGGAACGCGGGAAGTTTACGCGCAGCAAGCATAATGCTCTGCTTCGCATTTTCGGAATAGGTGATATTGAAATCAGCAACGCTACAGGCAAATGTCACAGGGAAAATCTTCTTATCGAATTTTTCAGCGCCCACAATCTCAATCGAGCTGGAACCGTTGGCGGTTTGCGCCTCATCTTGATCGGTCAGAGCGGGCTCGACTTTGAAAGACGTCTGGCAACCAGCAAGAACGATCGCAACGGATAGAACGCTGACAAACCGACACGCTGGCAACCCAAAACATTTTATGCACGAACCGACAATTTTCATCAAACTACTCACTTTTGTTACGCATCATTCCGCCCGCGAGTGGCGTAAAAAAATCTATACAATTGGTTTGTGTACCGCTAATACCCTCGAACACCACGAGCGAATATGCTGAATTTTCCGGATAATGAAAGAGAATAATCCACATGATCGATACAATTAGCAAACTCCGAATTGTAGGTACCATCTTGTTTGTTTTATCTCTGTCTGGATGTGTAGTTATCGAAAAAGTTCGTCCTGCGGGGCTAACCATAACTGAAGCCGAGGCCAAGGCTGCACATGTTGTAAAAGTCCAAATCGATCAGGGTGAAAAGTTTCTGACCAAAGAAGTGGCCGAAACGCTCCGCCAAAGCCTGAAAGGTGACCTTGCGAAATGCGCGACCGGAGACAGGGAGGTGGTTCTCCGCATTCGCCTTGATACGTTTGTGGAACAGTCTCCAGGGGGGACAATTTTACTCGGTGGGCAAACCCAATTGGCAGGCTTGATCGAGCTGCGGGATCCAAAATCGAACAAATTGATAGCGGAATATTATGGCGTTGAGTTCGACATTTCTGGTGGCCTTCTCGGCCTTGCCATTCTTGCCAATGCCGACGAAAATCTGCCCCCGCGATTTTCGCGCAATATCTGTGAAACGGTGTTCCTTAGGCCCCTGCCCGAAAATGCACCTGAACAGACGTAAACTTTTTGCTAACAATTTGTTACTAGGGTTTGAGGTGTTCGCCTAATCTCAGAGTGTGATTTGGCTTTGAAGGCAAACTCACTGCCGAACGTCCGTGGGTTCCGGGCGGCGCCACCGTGTGAAATTCGGGCTAATGCCGATCTGACTGATGAATATAGGTAATTGGCGGCTTGTGTTTTTAAACAATTTACGGCTCTCGGGGCTTAAGCTTCTGAACACCTGTGGTGACAGGGCAAACCCGTTTGATTTAAGCAAAGCGGTCGTATTGACGGTCTTGCCATAAATATCAAAGCGTTGTTGCCCTGGCGCCCCGACAGGACCGGCGAACACCGGACCTGTATGAAGTTTTACAACAACGATACTTTTTATGCCAAATGTGAGCAGCCGCGCTTCGCCCTGTTCTTTGACAGACAGGAAGGCCACGACGCCATTGTCTGCATCGCTGGATGGAAAAACCGCGAGGCCTGCATCCCCAATGGCTTTGATAAAGCAGCCACCCGCGTCATTAATGATCCCGCCGGTCAGTTCAAAAAAGTCTTACATAATGGCGAAAACATCCTTGTCGGGGCGTTTCAGGCAATCTCAGGTGTATCCCGTCTGATCCCAGAATCCAACGAGAAGGTCCATCGATTGAGGTAAGGTAATGGTATGCCAAGGCATGGCGTTTACTGCCGATCCGAAAGCCCGGCGGAAATTAAAAGGTATCGTCGGCCCACTTATCCGACAGTTGAAGAAGTGTACTGTCACCTTTTGTTATGGGTCTTGCCACCCTTCAAAAAATCCAAACTTGCCATAACTTCGGAATTTTTTCATAGCCTATGAAGCATCTTCGCAGGAAGCGCAGG
>WASW01030060.1_pt1 | contig 18470 bp, 17 predicted proteins | sample 5698521 | NCBI WGS metagenome assembly WASW01 (sample SAMN11175560, study PRJNA528189) | sponge metagenome | isolation source: marine sponge | host: Leucetta | place: Antarctica: Western Antarctic Peninsula, King George Island | collected 2013-01
CATATTTTTGTCCGATGCGTCCCCATACGCTGGCCAGAAACATCGATGCAACACCCAGTGAAATGATAAGACCCGCCGTTTCGTTAGAATACCCGTTCGTGGTCAGATAAATTGGTGCATAGACAAAGAACAATATCCACCACCCTGTGCGGCCAATCGCCAATCCCCACGCAAGCCGCAGTCGCGATTGCTTGAAGAACTTCGGCAAATACTTGATAGGATTCGGGGGCCGTCTTAGCGGTGCTGAAACCGCTGGATTATCCGTGATGCGCAGGAACCAGAAGAAACACGTCATCATCACAACGAAAAAGCCAACCGTGATATACGCGACATGCGGTCCCATATGTTCAGCAAGCCATACGCCGAGCCAAGGTCCAAACGTGAACGGTGCCGCAACAAATAACAGGCGCTTGGGTTCAAACTTAGTAATCTCCGAGCGCGGCACATGGTCCAATACGTAGAGATTCATGACTATTTCCAGGAACGCCGTGGCGACAACCTGACACGCCAGCCCAAATACAAACCAAGCCGGGACGCCCGTCGAGAATGCGCCAACAGCCACCAGCATCAGCAGCGCACCCACACTAAAAGCCCAGCGCCGCCGGATCCAATGCACAAGGATGGGGATAACCAGCGCCGCAATCAGACCCGCTATTGAGATTGAGAAATAGACAACACTGACAGACTGCGCGTCACCAAACAGTTTGTGTGCTTGAAGTGGCACCAATGTAATAAGGGTCGCTCGGCTCCAGGCCTCGAGCGAAAACAAAATAACAAACGTCCCCGCACGTGGCTTGGACGCGCCATCTAGCCAGACCGGCAAATGAATGCGGCGCATGGTATCCCCCTTGTAACAAAAGAACCCTAACCCAAATTGGATACTGACCGCCATGCTATATCTGCATAACATATATTTTTAGGCATCAAGGCTAAAGGCATGGAAGTGTTGCTTGTCGAATGCATCTTGGCGTTTAGTATTTAATTTGAAGCAGAATATACACGGGGGAAATCATGGCCATTGAGAGACCAGAAATCACAACACGCCTGACCGCACTGGCAACATCGACGATTGCAAATGCACTGGATCGCGTCGATTGCATCGGTCGCACGATGGTCAATTTGAAACCCGTTGCCCCCGGCATGCGGTTCGTTGGCCCGGCCGTAACTGTGCGTGAAGAAAATGGTCCGTTTGGCACTTTTCGTTCAGAGGATTTTAAAGTCGGCTCGATGATTGACGCCGCCGGTGCCGGGGACGTGATCGTCGTGGCAGCGGATGGTGTTCCCTATTCCACATGGGGCGGCATGGCCTCGCTGGCGGCCTCGACCAAAGGCATTGCTGGGATTGCAGTCGACGGTGGTGCGCGAGATGCCGACGAAACCGTCGAAGCGGGCTTTAACGTTTTCACCCGGCACCTTGTCCCAACCACGGGCCGTTGCCGCCTGAACATTGCCGAAATTGGTGGTACCGTCGTCGTTGATGGCGTCACGGTTACATCGGGCGATTGGATCGTTGCCGATGACACAGGCATTCTTACTATCCCGGCCAGCGTTGTAGAGCGCGTGATCGAACTATCCGAAGCCTTCACCCTTGAAGACGAACAAGCCGCCAATGCAATCCGCGAAGGTCTGAGCTTTTCCGAAGCTATGAAAAAATTTGGAAATATCTAATGACGACAATGGCTGACGAGATTGCAAAAGTCCTGCTGGCGCATGGCGTTTCTCGAATTTTTGGCATTCCGGGTGGCGGCTCCAGCCTCGATCTGATTGATGCTGCTGACAGGGCAGGCATTCCGTTCATCGTGACGCGTACCGAAGCCGCCGCCACAATTATGGCAGCAGTAACGGGAGAGCTTTCCGGGAAACCTGGTGCTGTGCTTGTCGGCGTTGGGCCCGGCGCATCAAGTGCCACGAACGGCCTCGCTTATGCCAGCCTCGAACGATCACCGATGGCGCTGTTTATAGATGGCCCCGCCGCGAGCCTGCATCAGCACTTTGATCAACAAGCCATGTATCGCCCCATCACATTGGGCACCGCGCAACTCATCCCTGAAACAGGTGCTGCAACACTTAGCGCGCTGCTCAGCAAAACGACATCTGCGCCAGAAGGCCCAATCATGGTTGAGATGACGGCCGGTGATGCAGCGTTACCAGCTACGCCATTTATGGCACCATCCGATCCGCCCGTACCATTCCTGGATGCCGCAGCAATTGATGCCGCACGAACAGCGATTGGCACCTGCCGCCGCCCTCTTATGATTGTTGGCCTTGAGGCTCGTGCCCATGGCGACGCTGTGCGCGCCTTTGCAGACCAAACAGGCGCAGCGGTCATGACAACCTACAAAGCAGGCGGTGTCGTCGACCGGGGTCACCCGGGGTTTATTGGCCCCATCACAGGTGCCGCCGGAGAAATGACTATTATTGAGCAAGCTGATCTTGTGATTGGTGTTGGCTTTGATCCCATCGAGTTTATTCCAGGCGTATGGCCGGATTCCGCGCCAGCCGTGGTCATGCTGAATGAGGCCGTGCGTGCGAATCCACGTGTGCCAGTCATGCTGCCACTGACGGGTTCACTTGATGTGTTGTTGGACGCCGTGGCACCTGAACAAGCCTGCAACGGCTGGGAACCACACACGCTTGATCCTTTAAAAGAACGTATTCACACGATTTATCACGATGACAGTGCAGGGTTTTCCTGTGCAGATGCGGTGGATGTTCTTATCCAGAATTTAGATCACGATACCCGTGTTACCGTCGACGCCGGGGCACATATGTTTGCAACCATTGGCAAATGGCCCGCGCGCCAACCGTTCGGCATTCTAAAATCAAACGGCTTATCAACGATGGGATATGCCGTCCCCGCAGCCATTGCCTCGGCATTGGAGCATCCCGGGATATCCGTGCTTGCCGTAACGGGCGATGGCGGCATGTCGATGTGCATTGCCGAGCTGGCAACCGCGAAAGAACTAGATCTCGATATCACTATTTGTGTGATCAACGATAGCGCCTTGTCGCTGATCGATGTGAAGCAACAACGCCAGCAACGGCCAAGCCGGGGCGTGCGCTACCCCGCCCATGATTATGCAGCAATAGCAAAAGCTTATGGGTGGAACGCCAGCACGGTGTCTTCGCCTGAAGACCTCAAGTCCGCGTTACAAGCCGCGGGGCCAAAACTCATCGATATACGTATCGATCCTGCCAGCTACGGCGAGGACCTGGAACGCTTACGCGGCTAGCGGAGTGTCGAGAAGCTTGTCGGTTTGAGAATCCTGGTTTCCTGCTTCACCAACATCCCCTTTGTCATGCGGCGGAACTCACCCCATGCCGGATCCGCGTTGCGCGCATCCCGGCGACGTTCCATATCTGCAAAGTTTTCATAGCCCCACATATGCACCAGATCGTTCACCGACCCAACCAGCGTCGTGAAGTATCCAATCATGTTGCCCAAGTGCTTTAATTGCACGGGGAGGCCGTGTTCTTCGAATTTTGAGATGAAGTCTTGCTTGCACCCGTGTGCGACAGTGTAGGTCCGGTGGTCGATAATCATGATTTACCCTTTTGCTGCATTGCAAAATAATTAATATCTACGGGGTTGCCACCCCGCGGTGGGAAAGGTTATAACCCGCGCGCCCTTCGTTGAAGGATTTTATTTTGCTGGTGAGCCAATTTGGGATCACCTGTTTGCCTATAGCCCTTAACTGAAACAGATATTAGGAGCGAGACATGGCCGTAGAACGGACCCTCTCGATCATTAAGCCCGACGCTACGCGTCGCAATCTTACGGGTAAGATTAATGCCCGCTTTGAAGACAAAGGTCTTCGCATTGTCGCTCAAAAGCGTCTGCAACTGACCCGCGCTCAAGCAGAATCATTTTACGGCGTTCACGCAGAACGTTCGTTCTTTGGCGATCTGTGCGACTTCATGACCTCAGGCCCGGTTGTGGCACAGGTTCTTGAAGGCGAAGACGCCGTTGCACAGAACCGTGCAATCATGGGTGCAACCAACCCTGCCAACGCTGACGAAGGTACGATCCGTAAGGATTTCGCTGAAAACGTCGAAGCGAACTCGGTACATGGTTCGGACTCAGCTGAAAACGCTGCCATCGAAATCTCGTTCTTCTTTGCGGAGACCGAAATCGTCGGCTAAAGCAAAACCGGAGAAAATGAGATCATTTTCGAACGTGGCTTTGCGGTAATATCAATAAGCCTCAGCGATACCGATTAAGAAAAACCCCGTTCATTGAGCGGGGTTTTTTGTTGGGTGAATGCGGCGAAACCTCAGCTCTGAAAGTTAATCATCGTCCCGTCGGCGGGCACTGCGCCGCTGACACGGGTGACTTCACCTGAAATACGCACCCGGTCCTCGGCGATCCATTTGACCGCGAGCGGATAGATTTTATGTTCCTGCTCGAGGATACGTGCCGCCAACGTGTCGGCATTGTCGCTCGGGTGTACTGGCACGGCCGCTTGCGCGATGATCGGCCCGGTATCCATTTCATGGCGCACATAGTGCACCGTACAGCCGCCAAACCGCACGCCGGCATCGATCATACGCTGATGTACGTCGAGGCCTTTAAACGACGGCAGAAGTGACGGATGTATATTGATCAGCTGATCACGCCATGTGCTGCAGAACTCTTCACTCAGCAGCCGCATGAACCCTGCGAGCACGACAAGTTTGCATCCCGCTTCTTTGATTTCCCGGGTGACTTCACGGTCGAAACTTTCCCGGTCAGGAAAATCTTTGTGGGCAATCGTGACGGTTTTGATATTCGCGTCGCGCGCCCGGTCTAGTGCTGCAGCACCCTCAATGTTTGAGACAACAAGAGCGATCTCGGCAGGATAGTCAGGATCATTCGTAGCATCCAGGATAGCCTGCATGTTGGAGCCACGACCTGAGACCAGAACAGCGACCTTTAGGCGTGCCATAACTTGTCGCCGTTGGAAATCTTCACACGCTCGGCAGTGTTGTTTTCAGTGATTTGGCCAATAATGTGCATCTTTTCGCCATTTTTATGCAAAATCTGCGCGATAGATTCAGCACGCGTTGCACTAACCACAACGACCATGCCAATACCGGCGTTAAAAGCCCGGAACATCTCGTGGCTATCTATATTGCCGGTTTCCTTTAACCAGCTGAACACAGGCAGTCCTTGCCATGACCCGGCATCAATGTCCGCGCCCATACCATCTGGCAGGATACGCGGAATATTCTCAAGCAATCCACCGCCGGTAATATGTGCGAGCGCCTTAACACCCCCTGCCCGCACAGCAGCGAGACAGGATTTCACATACATGCGTGTTGGCGTCAAAAATGCCTCAGCGACGGTTTCATCTTCTGAGAATGGCGACGGGTCTTCCCAGCCAAGTTCAGCGCGCTCAACGACCTTTCGAACCAATGAAAAGCCATTTGAATGTACACCTGTCGAGGAAAGGCCAAGAATCAGATCACCCGGCATGACATCAGGACGTGGCAAGACTTCCTGGCGCTCGACAGCACCGACACAAAATCCGGCCAGGTCGTAATGACCCTCGGTGTACATACCTGGCATCTCTGCGGTCTCGCCACCGATCAACGCAGCACCTGCCTGTCGACATCCCTCGGCGATACCGCGAATGACATTCTCAGCAACCTCAAGCTCAAGCTTACCTGAGGCGAAATAATCCAAGAAGAATAGCGGTTCAGCACCCTGAACAATCAGGTCATTGGCGCACATTGCGACAAGATCGATCCCGACTGTGTCGTGAATTCCACTTTCAATCGCCAATAAAACCTTAGTGCCAACACCATCTGTACCAGAAACCAGAATGGGATCACGAAAGCCTGCTTGCGACACATCAAACAATGCGCCAAAACCGCCCATGCTTGGCACAACGCCCGGGCGCATGGTTTTTGCAGCCATCGGGCCGATACGTCGAACAAGCTCATTACCTGCATCTATATCGACGCCGGCATCTTTATAACTAAGTCCGGTATCCGGCTGCTTTTCGCTTTCGTCGGTAATGGTCTTTCTCCTTTGTGTTAGTGTGCTAAATTACGCGTCAGGACCCGAGACAACAAGTCACTACGGGGCCTTAATAGACGCTGAAACCGTCAAGGAAGACCCTTATATGCAATTTCACCAGAGATTCCATAGATTAAGCGGCAAACAGCTGCTGTTTTCGTTGTTTATTTTTGCGCTATGCATTGGATTCGGTCCGAAAGTGTCTGCCGACGTGTTCGAGATCAAGAATCTCGCCGTTGATGTGAAGGCTGAAACAGCCTCTGCGGCACGTAAGCAAGCGCTGAAGCAAGCTGAGCGGCGTGCTTTTTATGCTTTAATACGGCGTCTCACACTAAGCCAAGACGAAGAGCGAATCCCAGAATTTAGCCAGGACGAGATCGCCGGTTACGTGCGTGACTTCTCAGTGGCCCGCGAAAAGGCTTCTAGTGTTCGCTATATCGCACGGCTGAACTATCGATTTAAAGCCGACGAAGTGCGCGACCTACTGCGCGCCTATAACGTCCCGTTTGCAGAAACGCCATCCAGACCGATGGTCGTGTTGCCCGTCTATGAAGTTGGTGCATCTGCAGTCCTTTGGGATGAGCCCAATCCATGGCGACAGCAGTGGAATATCAAAGACGAGCCGCAAGGGCTTGTGCCCTTGATCCTGCCGCTTGGAGACTTATCTGACATCTCAACGATTGGCGTCAGCGAAGCATTAGCCGGAGACGTCGGGCGACTGGCAGCGATCGCAGATCGCTATGGCGCCGACAGCACCATCGTTGTCCACAACAATATGACCGTTGAGCCAACGACAGGACGACAGGTCGCCGCGGTTACTTTGACACGCTCAAATGATCCGATCCCCCTTGAGGCCCGGAGTGTTTCATATGCTCAGGCTGATGGTGAAACGCTGGATGTGATGCTGGAACGCGTAACGCGGGCAAGCGTGCGGCGGATCGGAAACCTATGGAAGCAGCGCAACTTGATTTCCAATACCGGTGCGGGCGTACTGGCCATAACAATCCCGATCACTGGATTGAAAGATTGGCTTGAGGTCCGCAACCAACTCACCAAAGTGGGGATTATCAGAAAATCTGACGTTGTCCTGCTGTCACGCGATCAAGTCCGCGTAAACATCCATTATGTGGGTGATGCCGAACAGCTGACAACCGCTCTGGAACAAGCAAACCTCTCGTTATTGCAAGAAAACGGCGAGTGGATTGTAATGCCTATTGGCGTGTTCCAACCGCCTAGAACTTAATATTGAGGATATACCGTGAGCCGTGAAATGCGATTATTGATCTGGGTGACAGCGACCATCGCGACGGGTGTCCTCATTCATCTGCTCAACGACGTTCTCTTGCCGTTCGTTATCGGCATTACAATTGCGTACTTCTTTGACCCCGTGGCTGATCGCCTCGAAGCCATGGGCCTATCGCGCACGGTTGCCACATCGATTATCCTGTTAGGCTTCTTTGTAGCACTGGTCGGTATCATCATCTTGTTGTTCCCGATGTTACAAAAACAGATTGTAGCGTCCTTGCAACTGATCCCTGTACTCATCGACCGGATCAAAGAAATTGTCGGGCCAATCCTTGATCAATTACGGGCAGATTTCACAGCTGAGACAATGGACGGCCTGAAAGATGCAGCTGGAAATTACGCAGGAACGTTATTCAAGTGGTTCTCAACATTCGTTGCGAAAATATGGAGTGGCGGACTCGCGTTCCTGAATTTGTTGTCCCTTATTTTGATCACGCCCCTGGTTGCCTTTTATCTATTGCGCGATTGGGAAGAAATCGTTGCCAAAGTCGATAGCTGGTTACCACGCGATCAAGCCGAAACGATCCGGGCGCAGGTCAAAAAAATCGATCTTACATTGGCAGGGTTCGTGCGCGGGCAAGCCTGCGTATGTCTGGCCCTTGCCGTATTTTATGCCGTTGGCTTAACCTTAGTTGGCATGAATGCAGGGTTGCTGATTGGCATTGGTGCCGGTGCCTTGGCTGTCATTCCTTATATCGGCGCCGCTGTTAGCTTGATCATCGGCGTCGCATTGGCGGTAGCTCAATTCCATCAAGATTGGGCATCCATTCTCATGGTGGCCAGCGTATTTATCGTCGGCCAAACCCTGGAAAGCTATATTCTAACACCAAGACTGGTCGGGGGTCGTGTCGGACTCTCACCGATCTGGATCATCTTTGCGATGCTTGCCGGTGGTGCGTTGTTTGGTCTTACGGGTGTCCTCATTGCACTGCCCGTCGCGGCAATTTCAGGCGTTCTAGTGCGGTTTGGCCTCGATCAATACATGGACAGTGAGCTTTATCACGGTGAGGGCCCCCGCCATAAAAAAGACGAAGCGGAGGGTCCGTGAACGGACGTCAGCTCGCCTTCGATCTTGAGTACAGGCCCGCACTCGGAGAAGATGATTTCCTCGTAGCACCGTGCAATAGCGATGCCGTTGCATGGATCGACCGGTTTCCTGATTGGCCGACAAAAGCGCTGGTCGTATCCGGGGAGCCTGGATCCGGCAAGACCCACCTGACCCGCGTGTTCATGGCCAAGACCAATGCTGTCGCTATATCAGTATCAACACTTCGCGAAAATGCCGTCCCCGTCCTGCCCGATGCGAACGCAATCGTCATCGAAGATGCAGATAAATTGGCGTCAAATGATACCGCCGAAGAAGCCTTGTTCCATTTATACAATCAAGCGCGTGAAGCGGGTACGTCGTTACTCCTGACAGCGGCAACGCCACCTGCACGTTGGCCCATCAAGCTTGCAGACCTGTCTTCACGTCTTCGCACCATATCCTCGGCCACAATTGGGGCCCCGGACGACGCCTTGCTAAGTGCAGTCATTGTAAAGATGTTCTCGGATCGCCAACTCATGATCGAAGGCAGTGTTCTCGATTATGCCATTACAAGAATGGAACGATCATTCGATGCGGCACGACGGTTTGTTGCTGATGCAGATCGCATGGCGCTTGAGAAAAAACGACGCATCACAGTACCGCTTGTTCGCGATATTCTGGAGCGTTGAGATACAATCCCCCGCTTGACCGTAAGGCACATAGCCATACATTGGCGGTAACAATATTATTTTTGGAGGACGAGATGGATTTAGGCATTAGCGGCAAAAAAGCAATTGTATGTGCAGCGTCAAAAGGCCTCGGCAAAGCCTGTGCAACATCCCTTGCACGTGAAGGTGTGGACGTAACCATTTGCGCTCGTACAGAAGAAACATTGAATGCCACAGCCGAAGAAATTCGTGCACTTGGCGGCGGCAGTGTCCAGGCCATCGCCTGCGATATCACGTCGACCGAAGGCCAAGAAGCGGTTTTAGCAGCGTGCCCGAACCCGGACATTCTTATCAATAATGCTGGTGGCCCGCCTCCTGGTGATTTCCGCGATTGGGAACGTGACGATTGGATCAAGGCCGTTGATGCCAACATGCTCACGCCAATCTTTTTGATCAAAGCAACCGTCGATGGCATGATGGAACGTAAGTTTGGCCGTATCGTCAACATCACATCCAGCGCCGTTAAAGCACCTATTGATATCCTCGGCCTATCGAACGGTGCGCGTGCGGGTCTGACGGGTTTCGTTGCGGGTATTGCCAGAAAAACTGTCCGCAATAACGTCACGATCAATGGCCTTTTACCTGGACCGTTTTATACAGACCGCCTAACAACAAACCTCAAAGTTCATGCCGACAAACAAGGCATTTCGTTCGATGAGATGGCTGCACAACGTGCCGAAGGAAATCCTGCGGGTCGCTTTGGTCAGGCCGATGAATTTGGCGAATACTGTGCCTACATTTGCTCAGCACAGGCGGGCTACATTACTGGTCAGAACCTGTTGATTGATGGCGGCGCCTTCCCCGGCACGCTTTAGTCACTCGGGACAGGGAAAAGCGGTTTTAAGCTCCAACGCGATCAAAAGTGCCATGGGCTGACCAATACGTTCGGCCAAAATGCCCTTGGCACTTAATCGCCCGATTGCTTCCTGGATAAATGCATCTAAAAACTTAGGCGATATCGGCAACGTATTCAGCATGCAGAAATGCAGCTGCACGCCCGCCGACGCTGCAGGTGCCTGCAACGCCTGCATGCCATCCATTAAGCCTATGATGTAAAACCGCCACCGCGCATCAGCCCCCTTGTCGCCCGTCTTTGCCTCAGCACGAAGCGTCATATATTCAGCCACCGTGATGTTTGCTGATACCGGTGCTACGTATGACATACAGAGCAGTACCATCATTGCCGCAAAAATAATATTGCGAGCCAGAGACTTTGTGATCTGTATGGGATGACTGTCCATACGCAGATAATCAAGTGTCTGCACCTGTATCTGCAAGCGATTTATTCATGCGTATAAAGGGATCCGTTTGTACGCAGCACTGAAAACTTTGGTCGCTAGGTTAACGCGTCAAAAAACAGTCACACTTAGGCGAAGTGACACCTAGCACCTTGGGCTGGTATCATGTGACAAATCCAATTTCACGTGTTGCCAATGAAAGCTTAGTCCATGGACGAGACCGCACCGCTTAAAGAAGAGAAATCGTCTACTGCGGCATCTTCAAGCAACGTGCCTCCAATAGCTGGCAATGACGTTCGGCTTCTAAATCGTGAACTATCCTGGCTAGCCTTCAATACGCGCGTCATTGAGGAAGCTGAAAACGAAGCCCATCCACTTTTGGAACGCCTCCGCTTTTTATCTATTTCTGCCGCCAACCTCGACGAATTCTTTATGGTTCGCGTTGCAGGTATCAAAGGCCAAATCCGGGCAGGCGTCACACAGGCCAGCGATGACGGGTTGTCACCGGCGCAACAGATTGAAGCCGTTCAGAAGCACGCTCAAAAGCTTATGCGTGACCAGCATGCAATCTGGGGCATTTTGCGTGAGCAACTCCGGGCGAGCGGGATTGAAGTGATGAACCGGAGTGATGTTTCAGAAGAAGACATGGTCTGGCTTGAACAAAAATTCATGGAAACCGTATTTCCAGTCCTCACACCGTTGGCCGTTGACCCGGCACATCCCTTCCCGTTTATTCCAAATTTTGGTTTTTCGCTCGTCGTCTTGCTTGAAAATGAAGACGAAGATGAGCCGTTGCGAGCCCTGCTTCCGATCCCGTCACAGCTTCAACGTTATGTCCGTCTGCCTGGTCCCGCAGTTCGGTTTTTGGCACTCGAAGACTTAGTATTGTTGTTTATCAACAAATTCTTTCCTGATTATGAGCTTATCGAGAACGGCGCATTTCGTGTCATCCGAGACAGTGAGATGGAAATCGACGAAGAAGCTGAAGACCTCGTCCGAACCTTTGAAAGCGCATTGAAGCGCCGTCGCCGGGGGTCGGTCATCCGTCTGACCTTCAATGCTGACATGCCAGAACAGTTGCAGAATTTGATCATTGGCGAAATGGGTGCTGAGGTTGGCGTCGCGATGCCGATGGAAGGTCCTTTGGGATTGGCCGATACAAAACAACTGATCTTGAGCGAACGTCCAGACCTTCTGTTCACGCCGTTCAATGCACGGTTCCCGGAACGCATCAGAGATTTCGGTGGTGATGTTTTTGCCGCGATTTCAAAGAAGGATATCGTCGTTCATCATCCTTATGAAAGCTTTGACGTTGTTGTTCAGTTCGTCCGCCAAGCCGCCCGCGATCCCGATGTTGTCGCTATCAAGCAAACGCTTTACCGAACATCGAACGAATCCCCTATCGTCGCCGCACTCATCGAGGCGGCTGAAGCTGGAAAATCTGTAACCGCGATGGTTGAGCTTAAGGCGCGCTTTGATGAAGAAGCGAACATCCGCTGGGCGCGAGACCTGGAACGCGCGGGCGCGCAGGTCGTCTATGGATTTGTCGACAAGAAAATCCACGCCAAGGTGAACTTGATTGTGCGCCGCGAAGGGCAAACGCTGAAATCTTATGTGCATTTCGGGACTGGCAACTATCACCCGATCACGGCCAAAGGATATACCGATTTGTCATTTTTCACCTGTGATCCAGCGCTATGCCGAGACGCGGCCAGGCTTTTGAATTATATGACCGGATACGCAAAGCCTGCCGAAATGGAGAAACTCTCATTCTCACCACTGACAATGAGGGAAAAGCTGGATGAGCTGACCGATATTGAAATTAAGAATGCTCAGGCGGGCGAACCATCTGGCATCTGGATGAAGATGAACTCGCTGGTCGATCCCGACATCATTGAAAAATTATATGAAGCGTCCAATGCGGGTGTGCCGATAGATTTGGTGATTCGCGGCATTTGTTGCCTCCGCCCTGGTGTGCCTGGGATGAGCGAGAATATTCGCGTTAAAAGTATCGTTGGCCGTTTTCTTGAGCACTCACGTATCTATATCTTTGCCCATGGGCAGAAACTCCCATCACCGGCGGCTAAGGTTTTCATTGGCTCCGCTGATATGATGCCAAGGAATCTGAACCGCCGGGTTGAGACGTTAGTACCGATTGAAAACCCCACTGTACATAAGCAAATTCTTGAAGAAATCATGATCGCAAACTTCAGGGATCAGGCGCAAAGCTGGTCGATGCGACCTGATGGGGATTTCCAACGTGTTGAAGATAAAGACGATCTTTCAGCGCAAAAGTATTTCATGACCAACCCGAGCTTGTCAGGTCGAGGCTCGGCACTCAAACTTGGTGATGAAAGTATTGACCCCAGCGACACACGCGATAGAAATCGTGCTGACTAAAGGTATCGGTTATCTATAGGACGATATTTTGATAGAAAATGTAACGCGTCTTCGCCCAGATCTGCTGACCATCAGTGGGCGTATCGGTATTGTCGACATCGGATCGAATACCGTCCGCCTTGTTGTTTATGACGTCCCCGATCGCATGCCGATCCCAATGTTCAACGAAAAAGCCGATTGCCGCCTTGTTGAAGGTCTGGCCGAAAGTGGCTGTTTGTCCCCTAAAGGCGTCAAGAAAGCCATGAACAGTCTGCGCCGTTTTGTCCGTCTTGCGGACGCTATGGGTGTTGAGGCACTTGACCTGGTTGCAACCGCAGCTGTGCGCGATGCCGATGACGGTGCCGAGTTCGTTGCCCGCGTGAAGGCCGAGTTCAATATTGATATTTCTGTCCTGAGCGGCTCCGAAGAAGCTGAGTTGTCAGCACTCGGCCTGGTCTCAGGCGTACCTGACGCGAATGGCGTTCTGTGCGACCTTGGCGGTGGATCGCTTGATCTTGTCAAACTCAAGAATGGCGAACGAATCAAATATGGAACAACACCACTCGGCCACTTAAGACTACGCGAAATGGCTGAAGACGATATCGGCAAGGCGGGTAAAATTATTGACCATCATTTGACGAAAATTGACTGGTTAAAAAAATCTCGAGGCAAGAATCTTTATCTGACCGGTGGTGTCATGCGAGCGATTGCACGGGTTTTTATCAAGCAAACAAAATACCCGTTGCATGTTGTCGACAACTTTACGATTCGTAGCGACAGCGCTCTTGATCTGGCAACTATCCTGAGCAATCAGAGCTTAATCAGCTTGAAAAAAACATCTTCATTGTCACCGACGCGCATCAAAAGCGTGCCCTTTGCAACGGAGCTTTTGAGACACCTCATCAATACAGTCCGCCCGGAGAACGTTGTTTTTTCAGGGTTCGGCATGCGCGAAGGACAGATGCAAAAGCACTTGCCAGATGCGATGCGTGGCCGTGATCCTTTGATCGAAGGTGCCAAGACACTCGCTGATCGAACTGGCCGTTTCTCGCTTAAAGGTACGGAAGTTGCCAATTGGATTATGCCGCTTTTCCCGGATGCACCGCCTGAAGACATTCGACGCGTCATGGCCGCGTGCCTGCTGTCAGATATCGGATGGAGCGAACATCCTGATTACCGTGCAGAGCACGCATTCTATCGCACGCTGCGCATCCCATTTGCGGGTCTTTCACATCCTGATCGTGTGTTTATCGCGGCGGCGGTTTTCGTGCGCTACAATGGCGATCCAAGTACTCGTGTCGTAAAGAATGTACGCGGTCTGCTCGAAGCAGAGCAATTAAGCAAAGTCGACGGGATTGGCCGGGCCATTCGCCTTGCCCATACCTTGTCAGGCTCGGCGCCAGGTTTGCTATCGCAGACAAGCCTTGAGCGTTCGGGAGATGAAATCATTCTTCACTTACCGGGCGACAGCCAGGCATTTCAGTCTGACACCGTGGATCGACGTTTTCGCGGCATGTGCAATAGCCTCAAAGCCAAGGCAACGATTGCCTAATGTACGTGCTGCAAGTTTAGTCGGCTGCTTCTTCAGAAGATTTATTTTCAACAATCGCAACCCGGTCGCCGGATAACTGCAAACCGATTTCACCATTACGAAGTCGCAAGGCATCGTCACCAAACACAGTACGTCGCCACCCCTTTATCGCAGGCACATCAGCACTTTCGCCAAATGCCGCAATTAATTCAATATCAGCGACGTTCGCAACCAGTTTGGTCGCAACATCCGTCTCGGCGCACTTCATCTTAAGCAATACTTTTAAAAGATCCGCCGCTGCTGCGGTCCAAGCCGGAAGATCAGGTTTCTGAGCTGGCGTTGGCCATTCAGCCTTAGGCGCATCGGCGCCTTTGCGGATAGCCTTTAAAAGCGAGTCGCCTGATTGCCCTTCTGCTAGTCGCCGCCCAAGGCCGCGCGTTTTTGCCAATTCATCTACGGATTTTGGTGCACGGTGTGAAATTTCAAGAAGTGCTTCATCTCGCAGAACGCGATTCCGTGGCAGGTCCCGACGTTGCGCTTCATGTTCACGCCATCCAGCCACCGCGCGCAAAACCGACAATTGTTTACCCTTGGCCCCACGTGTTTTAATACGCAAATAGGCTTCGTCCGGGTCAACTATATAGGTTTTCGGGTCTTCAAGGATTTCCATCTCTGCAGTTACCCAGGACGCCCGTCCTGATAATTCCAATTTCTCCGCAAGGCTTTCATAAGCCGGGCGCAGATGTGTCACATCCGCGAGCGCATATTTGATCTGCTTATCGCTTAGCGGACGCAATTTCCAATCTGTGAAACGTGAGCCTTTGTCGATTGTCGCACCGGTCAATTTCATAATCAGGTTTTCATAGCCAACTGAATCGCCGAACCCACACACCATGGCTGCAACTTGGGTATCAAATATCGGACTGGGCAGCGCACCATCAAGATGCAGGAATATTTCCAGGTCCTGACGCGCAGCATGAAAGACTTTTAAAATCGACGTATCCGCCATGAGATCATAAAGCGGTTGCATATCGATCCCGGGCGCTAATGAATCAATGGCTTTGGCATCTTCGGTGCCGCCAACTTGAATCAAACAAAGCTCAGGCCAAAAGGTACTTTCGCGAATGAACTCTGTATCAACGGTGACATAAGTCTCGTCTAACAGGGATGCGCAAAATGCACGGAGAGTTTCTGTATCGGTAATGACTTCTGACATACTAAGGACGTTACACTTTCTGCACTGGTTTCGAAAACCGCTTTCTCAACCTTCGATGAATGGATTATTCCGAAAGGCGCTCAAATCTTCGCCTTGCAATCGAATGGTAGTGAGTTTTGGCCATGCCTGCAGATCAGAAAACTCATCAACCCTGTTGGTTAAATGTGTCAGCGCGGCAGTCACAGAAAAATCAGCCTGCGTCAGTCCGCTTGCTGACACCCATGGCCCCACGGCGTCACGTTCTAAAACATCCAGACTGTTACGAATGGACATTTTGTATCCATCGGCAAATTCAACGCTTTGAAGATGCTGGGGACGGCGTACAGTCTCTATGCGTAGCTGAACAGCACGCTCTGATATGCCCATCGCAATCGCCGCATGTCGCAAGACCTTCCAGCGCTCAGCTCCACTCGTTGGTGTGAGTGACGTGGTCGGTCCTGCAAGCTGGTCGAGGTAATCGATGATAGCCGCACTTTCAACCAAGGCCTCACCGTCATCAATGATCAGGGCGGGCACTTTGGCGAGTGGATTTAGGCGCGCAACCTCGTCACGATCTCCAAATACAGACAAGGCATGACGATCAAACGGCAAGCCATAATGGCTCATCGTCGCAGCAACGCGTCTTACAAACGGCGAATCGAGTTGACCAACGAGGATCATCATACGCACTTACATCCTTGATGTTGAGAACACGTCTAGTTTAGCGCTTGTTGATATACGCCCGCAATCCCTTGGCAAATAAGACATTTTTTAGAGCTTCGCGCTCGAACTCGTACGAACAGATGCAATCCCTGTGGCGATTACAAATGAATGCTACTCTAAACCTGACATGCGACATGATCACAACAACAAGCCGCTGACCAAGATCAGACCACGGCGATTGCCGTACGCCGCAACGATTGTGGCGTTAGCGCTGCCGTGCGCTGCTTTGATCGCGTTCCAAAAAGACATCATTGTCGAAATTGGTGTGCCGATCTGGATCACGGTCAGTATCGCAGCAATGGCCCTCCTCGCTGCCCTAGCCTATCGATTGCTCCGCCCGGCCTCGCTCATGACGATTTCGCCCGAGGGCATTACGTTGCCTACCCTTATTCATGACACCCTAAAATGGGGTGACATTAAAAAGGTTGAAGCCAAGACACGGCGCGGCCAAACCGGTGACGTTCATGATCGTTTGATTATTCATCTGAAACGGCCACAAGACATTGATTGGCGGGCTGCAAAATTACGCAACACCCTCGGCGGTACACCGCAAATCGCAATTGCTGTTGATGTCGGTTTCCAATGGCCAAGCAGAGCCGATGACATAAAGCGTATTATCCGAGATGCCGCCAAAACATATGCTGCGGCACCTACGCTCGCCTCTGAGACCCCCCTCACCTCGAAGCGACGCCATCAAGCTGTTCTGGGTTTGGTTATACTGGCGTTCTGTGCCCTCCCTACCCTTAGCATGGTGTTTGGTGTTGGCTTGCCACGTATGTTCTCTGAAGGCTTGGCGCTGTATCGGGACGGGGATGTCAGTGAAGCCGTCCCATTGCTTGAGGCCGATGCACGTTCGGGTGACGCTGAGGCGGCGCATGCGCTTGGCGAATTGTATCTCAATGGCGATGGCGTCAGGCGAAACCTTTCCATGTCGGCGGGCTGGTTTATGCGCGCTGCGGACCACGGGCACGCTGACGCAGCCTTCAAATTGGGAAATGCCAACAAGCTTGGATTGGGTATTCCACAAAACATCGATCAAGCACTGGCGTTATACCGCAATGCATCCAGTGATGGTTCTTCAGAAGCGGCTTACGCACTGGGCCGTATTTACCGTTTAGGCGATGGAGTCCGCCGTGACTATCCGCAGGCGCTGAAATGGTTACGTATATCGGCAGATCAGGGCTTTGCCCCTGCTGAGCACGAATTGGGTCAGCTATACCTGGAAGGCATTGCTGTGCCGCGCGATATTGAAACGGCCAAGCACTGGCTATCGGAAGCCGCCAGTAAAGGCCATGCCCCGGCACGTTTTGATCTGGCGCGTATGTTATTGGACGGGGATGCTGCCAGCCGCCAAAGCGGATTTGCGATTTTACAGCTTGCGGCTAATAACGGCTATGCACCGGCGCAACGACGACTGGCAGCTATGTACTTTAAGGGCCAGAACATTCAGACCGATCCAATTTCTGCCTATCAATGGATTTCATTGGCGGAACGATCATGGCCCGCCGCGACACGCGCTGACCTGGTCCGTGAAAAGGCCCGCATTGCGGCGAGGCTTGATGAGACCGCCATCGCCCAAGCCAAATCCCAAATACGTAACTGGCGACCAATCATGAAGTAATGCCGCGCCTTTGGCACGTCTTCCCATCGTCTATCGCTACGTGATCAAACGAATCGTCATTCCCACGAAAGCAGGAACCTTGACCTAGTGTTGGGTGAAGTCAGTCGTCTGCTAGTGACCTCGAGCAGACTCAGACAAATCAACTAGCTATTTAGACTTCTAACTAATTGTTCAATTTTTTAATGAACAGGGAGCAAAATTTCAATAGTGGTGCCTGAGCCCAGTTTGCTGTGCAATTCGAGTTTACCGCCATTAAGACCAACCAAAGATTTCACAATTGGCAATCCAAGCCCAACCCCGCCGTGTTCTCTTGTCTCGCTATTGGCCACTTGCCCAAAAGGTTCAAAAACTTTTTCGTGATCAACAGTGGCTATCCCAACACCATTATCTTTTACGGCAATTAACACCTCTAACGGATTATACGCTTTTGCCGATATGCTTATCTCGCCATTATCACCAGTGAATTTGACTGCATTAGATAGTAAATTTATCAATATTTGGCGTAGATGAAGGGCATCTACATAAACTGTTGGAAGAAAATTGGGCAGGTCAATTTTAATGGCGATGTGCCGTTTTTTCAATTGCCCTTCAATCATGCGAACGCTCTCTTTGATCGCGCCGGCTATATCCACTTCTTTTCTATCTATACCCCGTTCACGTCAGAACCCGAAACCCCTTGGGCGATATGACGCGGAAATTATCGGATACATCGTCGCATAAAC
>WASW01020594.1_pt1 | contig 18457 bp, 12 predicted proteins | sample 5698521 | NCBI WGS metagenome assembly WASW01 (sample SAMN11175560, study PRJNA528189) | sponge metagenome | isolation source: marine sponge | host: Leucetta | place: Antarctica: Western Antarctic Peninsula, King George Island | collected 2013-01
TGGATTCACTGGTGCAATCGGTCTTTCTGGAAATGTTCGGTGATCCCGTGACGAATCCGAAGGGGTGGGAAACAAAGAATTTGCCGGAAATTATATCATCTGAGAAATATTCAATGAAAAGAGGTCCTTTTGGTGGAGCATTAAAAAAGGAAATATTTCTTGATACAGGATATTTAGTTTATGAGCAATTTCATGCCTTAAATGATGATTTTACAATGGCACGATATTTCATTGACAACAAAAAATTTGATGAATTGAAAGCATTTGAAGTAAAACCAGGTGATCTTATCATTAGTTGTTCAGTGGTAAATCTAGGTAAACTTGCTGAAATTCCCAAAGGGGCTTTACCTGGAATAATCAATCAGGCACTTTTAAAAATCACTCTCGACTCATTGAAAATGGATACAACTTTTTTTAAGGTGTTGTTTTCGACAGAAAGAATGCAAGAAAATATTTTGGGGTTAAGGAGAGGAAGTGGGGTACCCAATTTTCCACCTATGAGTACAGTGAAACAAATTCAGTTTCTGTGTCCCCCTATAAAGTTACAAAGAAAATTTTGTGATTGTTTCGATGAAATTAAAAATCAACAGATTAACTCTGATAATTTATTATTTAAAAACAATAATCTCTTCAATTCCCTCCTTCAACGTGCGTTTAAAGGCGAACTCAAATTCAATGATTCTGCCTTCCCTGACCGCTAAAATCCGCAAAATACCGTCTTCCGCTAGCATTTGATTTCGGAATTCGGTATAAATTTCTGTAAATAACACTAACGGTGGGAGGTTTATGTCAAATTTTGCATTTTTACAATCTGAATGGGAAGAGATCTATCAATCTGCGAAAATGGCAGAGGCGAAGGTTTATCTGGAACCACGCACTTGTTGTTTTTATTCACGATTCACTTTGGAGAAGGCCGTCAAATGGTTGTATAAAAATGACTCCTACCTCAAATACCCTTATGCGGATCATTTATCCGCACTGCTCCACGAACAAACCTTTCAAGAGAATCTGACCCCTGGCTTGTTTCCAAAACTGCGAACCATTCAGAAAGTGGGCAACCTCGCTGTGCATTCTGAACGTAAAATCGCCTCTTCTGAAGCCGTCCATGTCCTCAAAGAACTGCATCATTTTTTGTACTGGATGTATCGAGATTACACCTCCGACACTCAAGCAAAAGATGTCGCCTTTGACAAAGATCTTCTTCCCCAGGAACAACCCGCGTCAGACCAGACCACGAAACAACTGAAAAAACTGGAAGACGAGTCGCAACAGAAGGAAATTGAACTTGCCTGCAAAGAAGCGGAACTTCGTAAGGTCGCATTACAAAACAAAATCGCATTGGAGCAAAAAGAAGCACTGCTCAAAACGTCTGAGGATGAAAAGAACGCACTCCTTCGCAAGTTAATGAAACTTGAAGAAGAACGCCGTCAACAGAAAGTTCAGGAGAATAAGAAACGCAATGAAACGTTTGTTGATCCCCATGATTACAATGAAGCCGAGACACGCAAATACATCATTGATTTAATGCTCAAAGAGGCAGGTTGGGATCTCAGTGCTCCTGATGTAAAGGAATTTGAAGTACAAGGAATGCCGACAAATTCTGGGATTGGCTATGCAGATTATGTGCTTTGGGGTGACAATGGTCTTCCTCTTGCGGTTGTTGAAGCAAAACGTACCACAACGGATGCAAAAATTGGAAAGAACCAAGCAGAACTTTATGCAAAATGTCTTCAAAAAATGAAAGGCCAACGCCCGATCATCTTCTATACAAATGGTTATCAAACATTTATCTGGGACGATGATTTTTATCCACCAAGACCCGTTCAAGGGTTCTATAAAAAAGATGAACTCCAACGACTGATAGATCGCAGAACTGACCGCAAACCATTGTCACAGGCAGTTATCAAAGAAAAGATCGTTGACCGCTATTACCACAAGAGCGCCATCAAGCACATTTGTGATGCCTTCGAGAATCATCATCGAAAATCATTGCTCGTGATGGCAACTGGAACCGGAAAGACACGAACAGCCTGTTCTTTAATTGATGTGCTTCAGAAAAATAATTGGATCAAGAACGTCCTCTTTCTGGCGGATCGCAACGCTCTTCTCACACAAGCAAAGAAGGTATTTTCGGAGCATCTTCCCCACTCAGCAGCAACCATCGTTTCATCGAAGGAACATAAGTTTACCAATAGAATCTGCTTGAGCACTTACCCAACGATGCTCAATCTGATCTCAGAGTCAAAAAATGAAGGAGAAACCGTATTTTCCATCGGGCATTTCGATTTGATTGTGATTGATGAAGCACATCGCTCCGTTTACAAGAAATACAAAGCAATCTTTGATTATTTTGATGCCTTGCTGGTCGGGTTAACGGCAACTCCCAAGGATGAAGTGGATCGGAATACCTACAGTTTATTCGACCTTGAACCTGGTCTGCCAACTTATGCCTATGAATCAGAAAAAGCGTATGCTGACGGGTTTTTAGTCCCGCCTAAAGCATACGATATTCCCGTTAAATTTCATCGTGAGGGCATCCAGTATGATGATCTGACAGATGAAGAAAAGGCGGAGTACGAGGAGATGTTTTATGATCAGGAAGAGGATGGCCTCCCTGATTCGATTCCAGCGGCGGCCTTGAACAAATGGTTGTTTAACAAAGATACCGTGGACAAAATTCTAACGACTCTGATGGAATACGGTCTAAAAGTGGAGAATGGCGACAAACTTGGAAAAACGATCATCTTCGCAAAAAATATAAAACATGCCGAATTTATTCTTGAACGATTTGATGCCAATTACCCCAAACATGCGGGTCATTTCGCACGGTTAGTTGCTCATCAGGAGCCTTATGTCCAAACGGTGATTGATGATTTCCGTGATGGCGTAGAGCCGACTATTGCCGTCTCAGTCGATATGCTCGATACCGGCATTGATGTCCCCTCCGCAGTGAATCTCCTCTTCTTCAAGGTCGTCAAATCTAAATCTAAATTCACACAAATGATCGGGCGTGGCACTCGTCTCTATCCTGATTTATTTGGCCCTGATCAAGATAAACAGTTCTTCTTGATTTTTGATTGTTGTGAAAACTTTGAATATTTCAGGAACAATCCAGCAGACTATCAACCGGGAAAAGAGCAATCACTCTCTGAAAACATCTTTTTGAAACGATTGAAACTGGCACAATCCTTAAAAAATGCACAAGACTCACAAGCAAAAGCATTGCGGAAAGAGGTGCTGGATACGCTTTGCCAAGAAGTGGCGGAGATGAATCCTGAAAACTTCATGATCCGTCCAAAGATGGCTCTGGTTGAGAAATTCAAGATTCGTGAGCAGTGGGATGCACTTGGTCAGTCTGAAATATCTGAAATCAAGCAAGAGCTTGTCGGACTGCCCTCTGAGTTTTCCACCGGATCGCCATTTGAAAAACAATTTGATTCTCTAATCCTGACGCTTCAACTCGCAGTTGTCGAGGCAGGGAAAGGATTTGAAACGACGAAGGCCAAAATTCAGGAAATTGCATCAAGTTTGGAAGAAAAGAACCGCGTGCCCGCAGTGAAAAAGCAAATGGAATTGATTCTTGACATTCAAACAGAGGCGTTCTGGCAAGATATTACGGTGTCAATACTTGAAGATCTTCGGATAAACATTCGCAGTTTGGCTCAGTTCATCAATAAAAATAACAGAAAAATCCTCTATTCTGATTTTCAGGATGAAGTCGGAATGCCAGCGGAAATTTCTGGTGTCAGGAATATTACATCGAGTTACAGCGAACTCGCGCAATATCGAAAAAAAGTGGAAGCCTTTATCAAGTCCCGTGACGATCATCTTGCGATTCAGAAGTTGAAACGAAACAAACCTTTGACACCAGATGATTTGCGCGACCTGGAAGCGATGTTGTTTTCATCTGATGTTGTTAAAGATCGAGCGACATTTGAGAAAGCCTATAGAGAAATAGATTCTTTGACCCTCTTCATTCGCCAATTAGTCGGCTTGGATCAGGAATCCGCAAAAGCCGCATTTGGGAAATATTTGGATACCTCTGTCTTCTCCGGTAAACAGATCGATTTCATCAATATGATCATCAATTTTTTAACAAAAGACGGAATTTTCGATGCTGAAAAACTGTATAAAACTCCTTTTATTGATGTGCATCAAGGGGGAATTGATGAACTGTTTCCTAAGAATGCGGATAGGATTGTCGGGATTATTGAAGCAATCAATGAGAATGCGAGATTTGTTGCTTGACTACAGACTGACGGGTATTTTTCCTTTGATTTGTCAAAGTGTTTATAGGTTTGTACATTCATTAGAGCAGAGGATCGGCTACCTATTTTACAAATGAGGTAGAAGATCAGGAGGGTATGATGAACAATCAGGATATCCGCTGGATACAACGGTTTCAAAATTTTAAGAGAGCCTTTGGTTTACTTCGAGAAATCATCGAAGAACATGAAGATATTTGTGCATTAGAACCCATTGTCAAAGAAGGCATTGTCCAGCGTTTTGAATACACCTTTGAGCTGGCATGGAAGACACTCAAAGATCAGATGATCGAAGATGGGTTAATGATTGATAAAATCTCTCCAAAATATGTATTTAAACAAGCCTATCAAAGTAAATATCTAGACAACATTGACACCTGGTTGGAAATGACAAATGATCGCAACCTGATGAGTCATACCTATAATTTTGAGACGTTTGACCTAGTTTTGAAACGCTTACAAAACGATTATTTTCCGAGATTAGAAGCCTTGTACATTTCATTCTTAGAGCAAATGGAGTCTTAATGGAATTTGGCTTGTCTTCTCAGAACAAAAAGGTGCTCTTGGATCTGTTTGACCACTATTTGCCATCAGGCCGTGTTTTGGTTTATGGCTCAAGAGCCAAAGGCCACCACACCCTCCGTAGTGATTTGGATGTGGTCATTCAAGATTGTTCTCCCTGTGACCGACAGATGCTGGCCAATTTGAAAGATGCGATTGATGAATCCGATTTTCCTTACCTGATTGATATTCAATATTATGAAACCATCAAAAACTCTCAACTGAAAGAGCACATCCATCGAGTTGGAAAAATTCTATACTCAATCAAATCTAAAGAATAGGGGCTTCTTTTGTGAGAATCGGGGGGAGTTGCCACACAACTTTGCCATTTTGAGCAACATCTGCGAAGGAAAAATTATACTCAGTTGTGTTTCTATTAAATGTTGGTGGAGGTGGCGGGAGTCGAACCCGCGTCCTACAGAGTTTTCATAAAGAGTTCTACAAGCTTAGTTCACGCTTTTCGTCTTTGCCGATGGTGTTGGTTGTGAACCGCCTCACACCGGAGCACCTCCTGAATCTTATTTGCTTGTCTGAGGAACAAACAAACCAGCCTGATTTTTATGACACTTTCAAGCACATCTCAGGCGAACCCACTTGAAAGCGCCTGTTTTTAGTGATTAGGCAGCGAGTGCCATCTCAACAGGTGCATAATCTGCGTTGTTTGCAGTTAAGAAGTTTGATACTCCTTTTAACGTGGCCAAGAGTATCACCCACGGCTTGCTGTCCTTACTTCCACTTGCAGTCGAAGCCAAGACACCCCCAATTGAGGAAGGTCAAAATAAAAAAAGAGACTATTACAAATTGTGAAAGATTGCAAAATGAATTTACAGAAAACTCAGTTGAGGAGAATCACCACACGAGCTTCCCGTAAAAAAGATTGAGTGGCCGCCATTTGACGCAAGGCATTCGCCTCGTTATTGCCGATCACCAGGTCGGTTTTATTCTTTCCGGCACTTTTCAAGGCCTTCACGACCAAAGGCGAGCCTTTCACCCTGTCATTTTGTCGTGCTTTTTCCAGGTCTTTGAGATAACCAGCCATGCCATGTTTGACCACAAAATCGCGATCAACATAGGCCGAGCCATAAACCTCATTGCCGTCCTGATCAAAAATTTTAGGAGACATCGCTGGCTGAACATCCGTATCGCGAGCATCGACAATCACCCCAGTATAAACTTGGTTGACACTGATCGACGATTGCGAAATCGAGGAGTTGAGAGAGGAATTTTGGGAATCACTTGGTTGAGCGGGGCGGAGTTCGACTGGAGCTTGCACCGCTTGCTTTGGCTGAGCCGCTTGTTGGCGAAAGACCAATTCATCAGGAATCGTGCTTTGCAATCGTGCTTCCATGCGGACTTTAATGGTTCCATCCGAAAAAAAACGAGGATTGCCTATCGGATGAAGCCCGTAGAGATACCCTCGAATTTGGGTACGGATGGTATCATTGGAGACCATCGCCTCTTTCACCAGCGTATCTGAGGAAATATTGATCCCTTTAATCATTTCCAGAATGTTACGAGCCGCATCTAATTTGGCCGCTCGTTGAGCACTGGCATTCCGTACCGCGGGCGTTTCGGCAAATTTAGCAGGAGCGCCCAGCCCTTCAGCAATGACGACACCGCGATCCCAATCGATACAGGCGGATTCTCCATTTTGGGTACAACGCTCATCAATACTCCCCGCACTAAGATGGCTCCAGGCCAATAACAAACCAAACACACATAACAGGATTTGTTTCATAATCTCTCCTCGCAAAACTGATCAAAAATTGACTGTTTTAACATACAGGCTATTGACCAGTTTATTGCGATTCCGGTTCATTATTGATGGGTTTTCTTTTTTTAAACATCCTTGATGCTGAGTTGAAGCTTTCCTCGTCGATCAAACCCAATCGCCTTGACTTGAACTTCTTGTCCTTCTTTGAGAACATCTTTCACATTTTTAACACGATCTTTGGCGAGGTTGGAAATATGCACCAAGCCTTGTGTCCCTGGAAAAATTTCGACAAACGCCCCGAAATCAACGATTTTGATTACGGTAGAATCATAGACCGTTCCGATTTCAGCAGAACGAGTCAGGTCATAAATCATTTCTAAAGCCGCATCGACAGCCTGGTGATTGGTAGAAACCACCGAAACCATGCCATCATCATTGACATTGATTTTTGCGCCTGTTTTTTCAGTAATCCCTTTGATCACTTTTCCTCCTGGACCAATAATATCACGGATTTTGTCCACTGGGATTTTATGAGTGACAAACCGGGGCGCATAGCTCGATAACCCTTCTCGTGAAGAAGAAATTTCATTTTTCATCACTTCCAAAATATGCAAACGCCCTTCTTTTGCTTGATCCAACGCTTTTTCGATGATGGTGCGATCAATCCCTGTGACTTTGATATCCATCTGCAAAGCCGTGATGCCATTTTGGGTTCCAACAACCTTGAAATCCATATCGCCTAAATGGTCTTCATCTCCCAGAATATCAGAAAGAATCGCAGTGCTGTCATCTTCGTAGATCAATCCCATCGCAATCCCAGCGGCGGCCTCTTTGAGAGGAACCCCCGCATCCATCATGGCTAAGGAACCTCCACAGACAGTGGCCATCGAAGAAGAACCGTTCGATTCCAATATTTCCGATACCACCCGAATTGTATAAGGAAATTCTTCCCGAGTCGGCAGAAGCGCGGTCACTCCTTTTTCTGCTAAAAAACCATGACCGATTTCGCGACGTCCCGGCCCACGAGGCGGTCTAGCCTCGCCCACAGAAAAAGCGGGAAAATTATAATGGAGCAAAAAATTTTTAAACCAAACGCCTCCAAGGGAATCAATCATTTGTTCATCTTCCTTGGTTCCTAAGGTCGTTACTACCAGCGCTTGTGTTTCACCTCGTGTGAATAAAGCCGAACCATGAGCGCGAGGAAGCACTCCGGTTTCACAGGTAATTTCCCGAATATCCGTTAATGAACGTCCATCAATCCGAATCCCTTCATTCAAAATTTTGGCGCGCATTTCACGTTTTTTCAATTGACCCACGATTTCGCCGATTTCTTTTTGTTGATTTTCTTCTTCATCAGAACTCAATGTCTCGACAACATTTTCGACAATCGCATCCATCAACGCATAGCGTTCCATTTTATCTTTGGTCTGCAAGGCTTTCTGCACTTGAGGCAAGGCGATTTTCTCAACTTTACCCTGCAACGCCACATTTTCTTCAGGAGAAATCACTTCTCGTTTGGGCTGACCGCATGCCTTGATCAATTCTTCTTGAATGGCAAGCACAGGCTGGATCGCTTCGTGGCCGCACAAGATTGCTTCCACCATCACGTCTTCACTGACTTGATCTGCTTCACCTTCCACCATCAAAATGGCATCTTTGGAGCCTGCCATAAAAACATCCAATTCGCTTTTTTTCAATTCATCCGGCGTTGGATTGATGATAAATTCTCCATCAATGCGGCCAATGCGCACCCCGGCAATCGGTGTTTCAAAAGGGATATCTGAAATGACAAGCGCCGCAGAGGCTCCCACCATTGCGGCAACATCGGATCCATTCTCTAAATCAGTGCTTAAAACCGTCGCTTGAACAACGGTCTCTGCTGAAAAATCTTTATGAAAGAGCGGGCGTAACGGACGGTCGATGAAGCGAGAAATCAAAGTTTCACGATCAGACAAACGCCCTTCTCGTTTAAAAAAACCACCAGGAATGCGCCCGGCAGCATAGGTTTTTTCAACATAAAAAACGGCTAACGGAAAAAAATCCTGGCCGGTTTTTGTCCCTTTTGCCGCAGTCGCAGCAACCAGCACAACGGTATCGCCATAACGGACAACGACAGAACCATTGGCTTGTTTGGCCATTCGCCCTGTTTCGATAGATAAAGTTCTGCCACCAAATTCGGTTTCAACTATTTTCATGTAGTGTTACTCCAAAAAATGTTATTTTAAATCTCATCCAGTCCTTATTCTCATAGTCACCCCATTTTTATTCTCACAAAATTTGATGTCAAAACGCTTCATGGTTGGAGCCTGTATAAGCACAGTCCTGCCTGTAAGAATGTTATTTACGGATTCCCAGTCGTTTGACGACCGAGCGATAACGTTCCCGATCTTGCTTCATCAAATAATTCAAGAAACTCCGGCGTTGCCCGACTAATTTTAACAACCCACGACGAGAATCATGATCTTTAGGTTTTTCTTGTAAGTGGGCAGTCAGATAACTAATCCGTGCCGTGAAGATAGCCACTTGAACTTCCGGAGACCCCGTATCATTTTCATCTTGGCCAAATTCTTTGCTGATTTCTTTTTTATCTTCTTTCGTTAACATAGTTTCCTTTAAATAAAAATTTTTGCAGGATTGAAATGATAATCATGCTCGCGAGCCGTGATATGACCAATCGCCACTAACGTTTTTTGTGAGTCGATTGCTTTTGTCAAACAATTCATGTCTGGATCAGGAATCGGAGGAAGAACTTGATCTCCCTTGAGCACCACCGATTGCCCATTCCGCAAGCGCAAGCGCTCTTCTTCAGTGACTTGAAGCGTATGCAATTCCTTTAAAATACGCACCGGATTGATGCCGCATGAAAAGTCACCACGCTCTTGAAACTCGGAAAGCTCTTTGAGTTGGAACGCATTTTTCAGAGAAAAATGCGCCCCAACAGCAGTGCGCTCTAACTCAACCATATGTGCTCCCGTTTTGAGATCCTGACCAATATCATCCACCAGGGAGCGAATATAGGTGCCTTTTGAACATTTGACTCGAATGACGACAAAGGGGAGTTGGATGGATTCAATCTGAATGGATTCAATCCGGATAGATTTTTCTTTCCGTTCCACGTTTTTACCTTGACGCGCCAATTGATAGGCAGGAATTCCATTGTATTTAACCGCAGAAAATACAGGTGTTAGTTGCTTCTGCTCTCCTTCGTAATCAGCAATACATTCTTCAATTTCGCCAGGAATCAAGTGTTCAATGGAAACCTCTTCAGTGACCGTTCCTTCCGCATCAAAAGTATCGGTACGCTGACCCAATTTAAAAGTGGCCCGATACTCTTTATCTGACTCATTGAATAATGGAATCAGTTTCGTTGCTTTTCCCATAAAGACGGGCAAAACCCCTGTCGCTATCGGATCCAAGGTTCCCAAGTGTCCAATTTTTTTAATATTGAATATCTTTTTTAACGCTCTCACGACTCCAAAAGAACTAATCCCTTTGGCTTTATTCACATTCACAATCATAGTCAAAACAACCATTTAAAGCTCTTCTTCGTTGGATACTTTTTTGAGCACCATGTCGATTTGGTTGCTATAATCAAAGCCTTTATCGTAAATAAAAATCAAACGCGGGGTGTTTCTAGTTTTCAACGCATGCCCCAAACAATTGCTAAAAAACCCGGCGGCACGATTCAAAGAATCTACCAATTCTTCAATATTTTCAGCAGGAAAAATCGAAAAATAGATTTGTGCCATCGAAAGCCCTTTGACGGCTTCCACTCGGCTAATTGTCACCCGCTCAAATCGGGGATCTTTGCTCTCCTTGAGCAGAATTTGCGCTAATTTTCGATGAATCAACGTATTCTGAATCCCACCTTTTATTTTACGCATTGGTTTTATAGCCTGGCAGATTCTTCAACCTGGACGTAGGCTTCAATGATGTCTCCAATCATCACCTCATCAGAATTAACCACAATCCCACATTCATAATTATTTTGTACTTCACGCACATCATCTTTAAAACGTTTCAATGACACCAAACCCCCTTCGTGAATCACAGCTTCTTGACGGAAAATCCGCACTAACGCATCCCGTAATAATTTTCCTTCCGTGACATAGCAGCCTAAAATCTGCCCTGTCCGACTGGCATTGAAAATTTGCCGGACTTCACAACGCCCAATCACTTCATCTCTCAAAGTAGGTTTGAGCAATCCTTCCAAGGCATTTTTGACCTCATCAATCGCATCGTAAATAATCGCATAAAGTCGAACATCCACATTTTCTTGAATATTCGCTGTTTTCGCATTGGCATCCAACGTCGTATTGAAACCAATAATAATGGCATCGGAGGCAGACGCCAACAGCACATCATTTTCTGTGATGGTTCCTGTCCCTGTGTGGAGAAAACGCACCGAAACTTGTTCATTGCCTAATTGAGACAAAGATTCCTGGAGTGCCTCAACAGAACCATGAACATCTCCTCTGATGAGAATATTCAATTCCACATGCTCTTCCGTGCTGATGCGATTGAAGATATTTTCCAGATGCGTTTTTTGTTGTTGAACAGCCACTGCGTCTTTGCTTTTATACGCACGATTTTCCGCAATTTGACGCGCTGTTTTTTCATCATCTAAAACAATGAATTGCTCTCCGGTAATCGGAACGCTATTGAATCCTAAAACTTCTGCTGGTGTCGAAGGCGTGGCTTTTTCAATCGCCTGTCCTTTGTCATCAAATAAGGCGCGTACTTTTCCAAAAGTTTCTCCAACCACATAATAATCACCGACACTCAAGGTTCCCTCTTGAATCAAAACAGTTCCTACCGGCCCGCGCCCTTTTTTGATTTGAGATTCGACCACCACTCCACGCGCTTTTCCTTCAACAACTGCTTTCAATTCTAAAACTTCTCCCTGCAAATGGATCATTTCCAATAAGGTGCTGATCCCTTCTCCCGTTTTTGCGGAAGCATGGACAAAGATCGTCTCTCCTCCAAAATCTTCGCTGACCAAACTATGCTCAAGCAATTCTTGTTGCACCCGATTCGGGTTCGCTTCCGGGCGGTCAATTTTATTGATGACGACAAGGATCGGAACTTCCGCCGCTTGCGCATGATGAATCGCCTCCACCGTTTGGGGTTGAACACCGTCATCTGCTGCCACAACAAGGATCACAATATCAGTCACATTGGCCCCTCGTGCCCGCATCGCTGTAAAAGCTTCGTGGCCTGGGGTATCTAAAAATGTAATATCTCCCCCATCTGTATGAACCCGATAGGCCCCAATATGCTGAGTGATCCCTCCGGCTTCTCCTTCAGTCACTTGTGTGGTTCGAATTTTATCCAAAAGCGAGGTTTTGCCATGATCGACATGCCCCATAATGGTGACAATCGGAGCTCTTTCAAATTTTTCCCCTTGCTCCGATTCAGGAATGGTATCTTTATTGGTATTTACCAATTCAATTTCAATATTGAATTCTGCTGCAATCAAAGCCGCATTTTCCCCAGAAATCCCCTGGTTGATGGTGGCCATCACTCCCATTCCCATCAATTTTTTAATAATATCAGAAACTTTAATGCCAATCTGCCCCGCCAATTCACCGACAGTAATAATAGAACCGATTTTAATGTTTTTCTGCCTTGGATTGAAGGTATGCTTCTTTTTTTCCTGAACCTTGACTTTATGTCGATTCCGGCGATTCCGTTTCCGGCGAGAGCGCTGCTCCCAAGTCTCTCCTTCCTCATCAGGCGAAAGCGCGACATTGGGTTTTTTCGGTTTTTTGAATCCCCCAGCCACAAAACCTTCTTCTGAATTACGAACGGGGTTTTTGCCACGTTTTGTTTTGTCACTTGTCAGTTTGTTTTCTTCAAAATTTTCAAACTCAGTCGGTTGCTTTTTAGGCCCTTTTTTCTCAATTGCGGGTCGTTTTACTTTTTCTTGCTCTTTTTCAGGAGCAGACTTCCCTTCCACTGGTGTCTTTTCTGAAGAAACTTCTTTTTCAACCCTGATTGGCTTTTGAGAAATCGGAGTTCCCAATGGGGCCGCTTCCGTTTCCAGCGATTCATCGGGAGGAGAAACTTTTTCAGAAACTTCTTCCGCCTCAATCGCTTCTTTCCCCTCTGCCACAATTGGTTGCGGAGTGGTGGTTTCTTTGGAAGCAGGCAACTCTGCTGCTCTTTCATCTTCAGCAACATCCGGCAAAGTCTCTTCTAGCTCTCTACCTTTTTTCCTGATACGGCGGGGTTTTTTCTCAGTAATCCCTTCTTCTGCGGGAGAGAGAGGGGTTTCATTAGCACGGCGAATGACCCTCCCTTTACGGGCTAGCGATTCATCTAATGAGGGCACAGCCTGGCCTGCCGCTTCCGATAGTCTTGCTTTAATAAAAACAATTTCCTCTTCCGACAATCCTTTAAAATTGCTTTCTGTAGCAATTCCGAAAGCGATCATTTTTTGAATCAGTTGTTTGGATGGCATATTTAATTCTTTTGCTAATTCAAACACCCTCATCTTCTTTGTCATAAGCTCTTTTCCCATTTACCAAATACATCTAAAAATCGTTCAATGAATAATCTCTTCATTTGTTCAATCTTAATTTTGAATAAGATTCCTTCGTCGATAGAGAATTTTCAATCACGTTGTTTACACTGCCTTATCCTCGATTGATTCTTCAGAAATGACTTCACCTTCTGGCTCTATTGGGGAAGTCGGTTCTTCTTCAGAAATTATTGCTTCCGCTGGCTCGGCTACCTTTTCAGAAACATCTTCTGCCGGAGCCGTTTCTTCAGAAATTATTGCTTCCGTTGACTCGGCTACCTTTTCAGAAACCTCTTCTGCCGGAGCCGATTCTTCAGAAACTATTTCTTCCACTGACTCGGCTACCTTTTCAGAAACTTCTTCTGCCGGAGTCGTTTCTTCAGAAATTATTGCTTCCGTTGACTCGGCTACCTTTTCAGAAACTTCTTCTGCCGGAGTCGTTTCTTCAGAAATTATTGCTTCCGTTGATTCTGCTACCTTTTCAGAAACTTCTTCTGCCGGAGCCGATTCTTCAGAAATTATTGCTTCCGTTGACTCGGCTACCTTTTCAGAAATTTCTTCTTCCGAAACTTCTTCTTCTGCGGAACGATCTTTTCCAAAAGCCAAGGCAATTTGATCTTCAATAGAAATAGAAGAACGTTCCTCTAAGGGAGAGGCATTGATTTTATATCCAACTAATTTTGAGGCTAAACGAACATTCTGCCCTTGACGCCCAATGGCGAGAGACAATTGATCCTGTTCCACCCAAACATTGATTTCTCGTTGCTCATGATCAATTTCCATTCGTTCAATTTCTGCTGGAGACATCGCATTTTCAAGGTATGTTGGAAAATCATCACTCCATCTGATAATGTCAATTTTTTCTCCTCGCAATTCACTGACAATCGACTGGACACGACTCCCGCGCATCCCCACACACGCCCCCACCGGATCAACATCAGAGTCGGTCGTATAGACTGCCACTTTCGCCCGTTTTCCAGGCTCTCGTGTGGCGTTGATGATTTCTACAATACCATCGTAAACTTCCGGAACTTCCATCTCGAAAAGTTTCATTAAAAAGCCGGGATGGGTTCTCGAAATAATCAATTGGGACGGTTGCTTGGGATCATTCGTCACATCCATTAAAAAGCCTCGAATATGATCTCCTTGATCAAACCGTTCTCCAGGAATTTGTTCTCGCTTGAATAAATAGGCTTCGATCCCATTAAAGTCAATCGCAATACGCCCTCCCGATTCAGTCCGAATCACGGTTCCTGTCAAAATCTCACCTTTACGTTCATTGAACGTGTTGTAGATCATTTCTCTCTCGGCTTCTTTAATTTTCTTAAAAATTAATTGCCTTGCCGATTGAGCGATCCGATTGAATTCTTTTTGATCAATTTCGTATTCAACTTCATCTCCTTCCTCTGCGGATTCATCCATTAACAGAGCTTCTTCAAGAAGAATTTCATTGATAGGATCACTGGAAAATTCGGACACGCGTTTATAATGAAACAATTCAATTTGCCCGCTTTTCTGATTCACTTCAGCTTCAATCGTATCGTATTGGATGAGTTTCTTACGTGCTGCCGCGGCAATCGCTTCTGCAACAATTTTAATGACTTCATCCTGATCCAGCCGCTTTTCTTTGGCAAGATCACTAATCACATCCATTAAATTTTCTTTTGATACGGCCATCTTTAAATTCCAGAAGATAAAACTAAGATTGTATTTGTGCCTTGGCCACTTGTTGATACGAAAGAACAATTTGTTCCTGGTTTTCTAAGAGGATTACAAATTCCTCTGCGTTTGCGGAAACCAATTGTCCGACTATTTTTTTTTTGTGACCTGAAACGGCTTGAAAAAGTTTAACTTGGACTGTTGTCCCGATTGATTGAATAAAATGCTTTGTTGTTTTTAGAGAACGAAAGATACCTGGAGAGGAAACTTCGAGGGTGTATTCTTGAGGGATAAAGTCTTTTACTTCCAAAATAGAGTCGACGACACTATTTACTTTTACACAATCGTCAAGGGTAATGCCCTGAGGATGATCAATAAATAATCGAAGAAACCATGCGTCTCCTTCTTTCTGATATTCAATGTCCCATAGTTCATAACCTGCCTGCTCAATGGGTTGTTCCAATAACTCGACTATTTGTTCCGTCTTAGCCATAAATTTATGTAGGCAAAATCAATCCTATCAATGCCTGATTTCTTGAGAGAAAACAACTTTGTCCTCTCTTGTCTATTGGCCATTGACCTCTCCTCATCAGGTGACATCACCTTTATTCCAAAGAATCCTTTGTTTTCAGTCTTACGGAGCCCTCTTAAAGAGGTTAAATAGGCAGACTAACATTTAAAATCTCAATTGTCACTATGTTTTTCAGTAAGAAAGTGATCAAAGGCGAATTGTCTCCCACCATGCTGCGATTATTGCAAATAATGATCCAACAAATGACAAGAGACGGGGAGCGTGAAGATCATGAACTAAAACATCTTTTCCGCGAAAATTAGGCAGAAATGAGAAAAATTTCCAAGAGATTTTATGGCTCCAATGATTCTAAAACCAATTCAGAAATATCCTTACTTTGAATCTTACCTTCGTTGCCTGTTGCCACAATGCCATCACTGATCATAGTCATACAAAAAGGGCATCCGGTGGCAATGGTCGTGGCGCCCGTTTCAGCCGCTTGAGTGACCCGTTCTTCATTGACTCGCGTTCCAATCGTCTCTTCTAACCACATCCGCGCTCCTCCGGCACCACAACAAAAACTTTCATTTCTGCTTCTTGACATTTCGACTTTTTCTTCTTGAGTCACCGCATCCAGCAGCTGGCGAGGAGCATCATATTCATTATTGTAACGCCCTAAGTAACAGGGATCATGGAAGGTCACTTTTCCTTCAACTTCAGGATTGATTTTTAATTTCTTATCTGCCACCAATTGCGCAATGAATTGAGAGTGGTGATAAACTTCGTATTTTCCCTCCAGTTGAGGGTATTCATTTTTCATAGAATTGAGGCAATGAGGACATTGAGTCACCACTTTTTTAATCTTATAGCGATTCAATGTTTCAATATTTTCACCTGCTAGCATTTGATAAAGCATTTCATTGCCGGAGCGTCGGGCCAGATCGCCAGTACATTTTTCCTCACTTCCCAAAATCGCAAACTTGACCCCAGCTTTTTGCAAGATTTCCGCCGTCGCTTTGGCCACCTTCTGATTGCGGTCATCAAATGATCCGGCACAGCCAACCCACATCAAAACATCAATTTCTTCGTCATTGATTTCTGCCATTTGCGGGACATTCAAATCTTTAGCCCATTCCGCCCGTTTGTCATAACCGATTCCCCAGGGATTTCCATTCCGCTCCATCCCTTTATAGGCCGTATTGATTTCAGCAGGCTGAGCTTCATGTAACAGAGTTTGTGCCTGCCTCATCGCAATAATTCGCGGGACATGCTCAATCCCCACAGGGCACACTTCTTCACAAGCACGGCAAGTGGTACAGGCCCACAAGGTGTCCGGATGAATCACATCGCCGACGAGTTTCTTTTTACCACTGCTTTTGCCATGCTTTTTAAGGTGGGCAACTTCCTCTATTAAATGATGCTTCAAACTGTCATTCATGTCTTTCAGAGTCAAAGGCTTATGAGTGACATAAGTCGGACAAACCGATTTGCAGCGACCACATTCAGTGCAAGTGTACAAATCCAGAATTTGCTTCCAGGAGAAATGCTCAATCCGTGTCGCTCCCAAACTTTCATTTTCCCAGGCTTCCTCACTTTCACAGTCCAACAAAGGAATCGGCGCATGAGGGTAATCCAACGAACTAAAAAAAACATTGGGCAAGGCACTGATCACGTGCATATGTTTGGAGCCGGGAAGAATCGGAAGAAAAATGAGCAACACGGCAACATGACTCCAATATCCAAAATAATAAAACCCCCAATTGGCCGTTTCTCCGAATCCGCTAATCATGATACTCACGAAAGAAGCGAAGGGAGCCCAGTCCATTTCGGTGCCATAAATGGCGCTTTGGAGATAATCCAAATCGTAGTGGTAAAGATGGATTAAATTGAATTTCGCGGCATCATACAGAAAATCTGTGACCATCAAGGCTCCGATGAGGCCTAAGATCAGGAAGGCTTCAAAACTATTCGGCAGACGAGCCGGTCTGAGGAGAATTCTACGATAAAAAGCAAAGAGCACCATCAAAAAAACAATCCCTTCAAACACATCTTTGAGTAACGTATAAAGGTATCCTAACAGAGCTTCCGAATGGAAAAGCGGGAGAAGTTCTTGAAAGCCATGATGGAACCCTTCCCCAATGAGAATGGTGGAACGCAAGCCAAGAATCAAGAATCCCCAGAAAATAAAACTGTGCATCGCTCCTGAAGAGCGTTCATGCTTTCGTCCAATCAAACGACGTTGCTTAATCCCAAGGTCGAAAAACTTCTTAATCCGCTCAGAAATTTGATCAAACCGGTTTTCTGGAGCGACCAGGAGCAAAATGCTTATTTTCATGAACACAAAATAAGTGAATGCGGTCAAAGATAGGATTAACATCAAACTGATCAGAATCGGATTCATGTGTTTCTCTCTATTAAAAAAGGATAAAAATCACTCTGCATGAAGCAATAGCGCACCCCAAACCCTTTGGAGGATCAAGCCGCCTTAACCTTTTTGAATTCTTCAATCAAGATGGGGACGACTTTGAATAAATCGCCAACAATCCCATAATCAGCAACCTTAAAAATGGGAGCATCCGGGTCTTTATTCACGGCTATAATCAATTTAGAGCCACTCATTCCCGCTAAATGTTGGATCGCGCCTGAAATGCCAATCGCAAAATAAACATCGGGAGCGACCACTTTTCCCGTCTGCCCCACTTGCGCAGTATGGGGTGTCCAACCAGCATCACAAACCGCCCTTGAAGAACCATAGGCCGCTCCCAGCACTTGCGACAACGGACGTACAAAATCAACCCCTTCCGGCCCTTTAACTCCGCGACCGACCGACACAATAATTCGTGCTTCCTGTAAATCGATCTCTCCAGTGCTTTCCGCCACGACCTCTTTGACCAAAGCACGAATATCCTGCTCAGGAATGGATAAATTAACCACATCAGGAGTTGATGATTCTTCGGCAGTGGCATCAAACGCTCCGGGGCGGACACTCAATACTCGAATGCCCGCTTTAGTAAAACTACACTGTTGAATGACTTTCGTCGCCATTGAGGGGCGATAAGCCATCAATTCGTCTCCATTGACTTCTAATTTTGTCAGATCAGAAATAGCACCAACCCCCAGCCTGGCAGCGACTCTGGGAGTCAAATCTCTTCCTAACTCAGAAGCGGTCAACCATACCTGAGATGCTCCAGATTGTTTGACGGCATCAACCACCAGCGTCGTGC
>WASW01068203.1_pt1 | contig 18450 bp, 13 predicted proteins | sample 5698521 | NCBI WGS metagenome assembly WASW01 (sample SAMN11175560, study PRJNA528189) | sponge metagenome | isolation source: marine sponge | host: Leucetta | place: Antarctica: Western Antarctic Peninsula, King George Island | collected 2013-01
AGATGATCGCCTGGAACCATGTCATCGAGATCAAATTCGTAAAAAAGACGGTCTTGCCGTCCAACCGGATCACCCATCATCGCCGCAATCCTCCCGTTTCTGACTAAACGAGTGAATCACGGCACGAATCACAGATCAACCGACTTCTTCAACAGCCTCAGCCAATAGGAGCCATCACCTTAACGGTGCAAAATGCTTCAGATCATTGATCGCTATTGGCTCATTTGGGTCAAACTCAGCCGTTTTGACAGCCAATTAAAATGGCCACGATGCCTCCTTCTGCAGTCGTCAAACTTATTACATTTTATGTTAAAAGATTGCGGGTGAGTTATGCCGGATAACGTCCTTTAGATCTGACCATATGTATTTACGGCCTAATTATATAAGAATATTTTCATAATTAGTATTCAAATTCCTATTATTTGTTCAATATTTCACCTACACTAAAATATCGGCGGAATGTGCCAGTGCCCTATTGATGCGCTTATTGAAATTCTGAATTAAGAACTGGCGTTTGGACATAAACCTGGCGGCAGAAACATGGAATAGATCCGGCCTGCCCGAGTATCAAAAAAACGCGTAAAAGTGTTGGATAACGTTGAGAAATGTAGGGTTTTATGGGGAAAAATGGGGGTCGCACCATTTAATCCCCGCGAAAAACATACGCAAAAATACGCGTTTATAAGAAAAAGGCGGCCCCGTGAGAATCCCAGCGCCGGCTTTCAAAACTTAAATGCAGATGTTCTACCCCAGTGCCTGAACGATCTCTTCTGCCATTTTCTTGGCATCACCGAACAGCATCATGGTGTTGTCGGCAAAGAACAATTCGTTATCGACACCAGCATAACCCGAACTCATGCCGCGTTTGATGAACAAGACGGAGCCGGCTTTTTCAACGTCCAGGATCGGCATGCCGTAGATGGCACTGGTCTTATCAGTTTTGGCCGCCGGGTTGGTGACGTCATTGGCGCCAATAACAAAGGCCACTTCGGCGCTTGAAAATTCGTGATTGATCTCTTCGAGCTCAAACACCTCGTCATACGGCACGTTGGCTTCGGCCAGCAGCACATTCATGTGGCCCGGCATACGTCCGGCGACCGGGTGAATGGCGTAACGGACATCAACCCCTTCGGCTTTAAGAACATCGGCCATTTCGCGGAGCGCATGTTGCGCCTGTGCAACGGCCATGCCGTACCCGGGGACGATGATGACCTTGGAGGCGTTTTTCAACAGGAAGGCGGCATCATCGGCAGCGCCTGATTTCACCGGACGGGCTTCGCCGCCGGCACCGGCAGCCGGGCCAACGCCGCCGTCACTGCCAAACCCACCAAGCAGAACGTTAAAGATCGAGCGGTTCATGCCTTTGCACATGATGTAACTGAGGATTGCGCCGCTTGAGCCGACCAATGCGCCAGTGATCACCAACGCCGGGTTGGATAAGGTGAACCCGATACCGCAGGCGGCCCAGCCAGAATAGGAGTTCAGCATTGAGACGACAACGGGCATATCAGCGCCGCCGATCGGGATGATGACCAGAAAACCGATCAGGAACGACAACGCCACCATCGCCCAGAAAAAGCTATAGGATTCGGTATCAACAAACGCGACTAGGCAATAAACAATCAGCAAAGCGACCAGTAGGTTTAAAAAGTGCTGGAACTTAAAAGTAATCGGCGTGCCCGACATAACGCCCTGAAGTTTGGCGAAGGCAATTAATGATCCGGAGAACGTTATCGCCCCGACAATGGTCCCGATGCCCATTTCAACGAGGCTGACACCGGCAATACTGCCCGCCGCCCCAAGACCAAAAGCTTCGGGGTGGTAGAGCGCCGCAACGGCAACAAAAACCGCCGCCATACCGACCAGAGAGTGGAACGCAGCGACCAGTTGCGGCAGCGCCGTCATCTCGATTTTAAGAGCCAGAACGGTACCGATGGTTCCGCCAATAAGCATCGCGATGATGATCGCCGGATAACTCAAAACCCCGGGCGCATTCAACGTTGTAACAATGGCGATAATCATGCCGATGATGCCGAGCATATTACCGCGCCGGGCTGTCTCTGGAGAGCTCAATCCGCGCAGCGCCATGATAAAACATACGGCAGAGACGAGATAGGCGTAACCTGTAAGGTCTGAAGTCATATTCCGGCGCCCCTATTTCTTCTTTTTCTTGAACATCGCCAGCATGCGATGGGTGACGATAAATCCGCCGAATATATTGACCGACGCCAACATCACCGCAATAAACCCGGCGACTTTGGCAAAGTCCATGTCCATCGGCCCGGCAGCCAGAATTCCGCCGACAATAATCACCGATGAAATGGCGTTGGTGACCCCCATCAGGGGAGAATGCAGGGCCGGGGTTACACTCCAGACGACGAAGTATCCGACAAAACAGGCGAGCACGAAGATTGTGAACAGCGACAAAAATGCGCCGTCGCCAGCAACGGCCTGCGAATTGGTTACGACAAGTTCGGTTGTCTGCTGCGCCAGATTGGCGGCTTCACTGGCCAACTTTGTTGCGCTGGTGGCCAGTTTTGAAGCTTGTTCAGCGATCGATGCGGCATCCATATCTATTTCTCCTCCGGCGGTACGGTGGTCTCTTTAGGTTTGGTGGCAACGGCTTTCGGCTTGGTGGCAACGGCTTTCGCCGGGGTATTTTTAGCAGGGGCTTTTTTTACCGGCGCTTTTTTTGCCGGAGCCTTTTTGGTGGATGCTTTTTTGGCCGCAGCTTTTTTCTTAGGCGTTGGTTTGGATTTGGTTTCCAGTAAACGTGGATGGACCACCTTACCGTCTTTGGTAACCAGGGTACCCGCAATGGTCTCATCATCCCAATCGATGACAAACCCGCCATTGTCTTTATCCACATGCGGGGTGATGAAATTCAATAAATTACGTCCGAATAGCGCACTGGTGCTTTCAGCAAGGCGGCCGGGAACGTTCGCATGACCAACAATTTTAACCCCGTTTGAGGTCGTCACCACCTGCCCAAGTTTCGCGCCTTCGACATTGCCGCCCGCTTCAACCGCCAGATCAATAATAACCGACCCGGCAGACATTGAAGCGACCATTTCCTTGGTTACCAACACCGGCGCTGCGCGGCCAGGAATAAGGGCGGTGGTAATAACGATGTCCTGTTTTTTAATGTGTTCAGCGACAACTGCTTTTTGTTTCACAAAGTATTCCGGCGGCATTTGTTTGGCATATCCGCCTTCGGTCTGAGCGTCTTTTTCCATTTCCGGATCGACGACAAGGAATTTGCCGCCAAGGCTTTCGACTTGTTCTTTAGTCGCCGGGCGCACATCTGTTGCCGTAACAATCGCGCCAAGGCGTTTTGCAGTAGCAATCGCCTGCAAACCGGCAACGCCAACACCCATGATAAAGACTTTCGCCGGGGCCACGGTGCCCGCCGCAGTCATCATCATTGGAAAGGCACGGCCATACTCGGCAGCGGCATCTAGAACAGATTTATAGCCCGCAAGGTTCGATTGGCTGGACAGAATATCCATGCTTTGTGCACGCGTGATGCGCGGCATCAGTTCCATTGCAAAAGCGGTAATTCCGGCCTTCGCCAATGCCTTCATGCCGTCCGCATCGGTCAGCGCATTTAGGCTGCCGATGACAATCGTTCCCTTGCTCATTTTTGCACGCTCGGCGGCGTCAGGGGCCTGGACTTTAAGGACGATTTCCGCGCCTTTCAGTGCAGTGCTCAAATCAGCGGCTATACTTGCCCCTGCCTTCTTATAAGCGTCATCGGTGAACGATGCGCCAGCACCAGCGCCTTTTTCAACACTCAACTCAAACCCGAGACTAATAAGTTTGCCAACCACTTCGGGAGAAGCAGCAACCCGCGTTTCATCAGCGCGGCGTTCCTTTAGGACAGCGACCTTCATGCTGGAATTTCCTTTTTTGAACCTAGAATATCGACACTATGGCCAATTTTTGCCGTGACAGCAACCTTCCCCTGACCACGATTTTGGCCATCCTGGAGCAATAGAATGTGTAATATCATCAAACGATTAGTCCGGTCGTCGGGCAACCATATCGATCTCAACCAGCGCGTCACGCGCCAGGCCGGTGACCCCGATGCAGGTTCGAGCCGGAAGCCGGCCAGACGGGAAGTAGGCTTTGTAGGTCTGGTTCATAGCTTCATAGTCGCGCTTAAATTCCGTGATATAAATTCGGCATGACAAAACATGTTTGAGGGCCAACCCCAACCCGTCCAAAACAATAATCAGATTGTCCATCACCCGTTTTGTCTGATCCACAACACCGGCGGGCAGCGGCGCACTATCATCCTCAGGGTCCGTTGGCATCTGACCGGTTATCTGTATCCAACCGTCACTTTCAACGGCATGACTAAAAGGTGCGACATGGGTAGGGGCGGATGAAAAATTATGAAAAATTGGCGCACTCATTATAATTTCCTAAGTAATTCAATAAGCCGAAGGCGTTTTATACAAATGATTCAGAGACACATTCAAAGCTTTCCAGATCGCTGGTTTGTGCCCCTAAAAATATGGGGTCTGCCTGCGCACGGTAAATGTTGATCTTGGCGTTAAAAACATCGCGGGTAAATCCATGTTTATCAGAAATAAGATATTTTTTAATGGCAAATTCATGACCGCGTTTTTCACCTGTCAGGTAACATTGAATGTCTTCAACCTGATCGCCAGAGAGAACAATTCCTTCCAAACTGGATAATGTGCGCTGGGTATATTCAATAAAAGCCACCGTATCAATCTTGCGGGTTAAACCTGTTTCGCGGTCCAGGATGGGGACTTCAAAATTGCCGACAAGAACCTGGCCGGCTTTTGCACAATCAATCATCCGCGCCAACTCAATGGTCACATCGCCGACGATATAGCTATTTATTGTGGGGTTCAGGCCCTCTGACTGATAAAATTCGTAATGCCCGCCAATATGAAAACAGGCCCGTAGTTCAGGCGTCGTATTCGCGCTCGCTTTGCTGTTGGCAATGGCATTATCCGCCAGAACCAGATGCATGAAGTGATAGAGATTTACATTGGCCTGAATAGACCGGTCCCGGTTCCAGATATAAAATCCATCCCCTGTGGTCGAGCGGGTAAAACTGATATCAATATTTTTTTCCAACATCTTGGAATAGGCGGAATTTACTGAATATGCCAAACTGTTGAGCTGCGTGACCTGTTGCAGGGGTGTTAATAATGAAAAGCCTACGATATCAAATAAAGCCACCGCGCGGTCCTGAATATAGGAAATGCTGTAGCGCTTGATAACGGCCTCAACAAGATCGTAATTGAGATCAACACCCGGCGAAAACGGCAACGGAACCTCCACCGGTTCATAATCCATCAATTGAGCAAGATGACGAATTCCGTCAGTCGTTACATGTTTGGGATTTGCGATGACATCTTCAATAAAACTCGTGGGTTTTAAGCCCAATGCGCTTGAGCCATAATTCTCCATCTCTTCACGGGCTTTTTGAGCATGCTCGCTTATGGTGTAATGCGGGATAACGAGCATTTGAATTCCGCGTTCAAGCGGCGTCCAAACCAAGATCAGGTTTCGTCCGAGCCCCCAGAGTTTATGAACTTCCCGGTCAAGACAATCGATCCAATTGATTTCATCATCGGACAGTTCACCAAATTCCTGATAACCCAGTTTGATTGATTTTTCAGCATTTGTCGTCACGGCCGTCCGCCTTTACCGCTATTTTTAGCGGCCTTAACGGGGTTTGCCCTATCCAAATTCATCAGCACACTATAACGCGAATCTTTATAGTCCTTAACTTCATCACGAAGGGATTTTAACGCCGCTTCTATCGCATCCAAATGAATTTTCCCCTTGGCCGTTTCCTGATGTTTTCCCGCACCATCCATAAACCCACGGAACCCGTCAACATGGAAGGAGATTGCGTCAATATAGTCGCCCACGCTGCGGGGGCGTTTCATATAAGTTTGGTGAACTGTACGTAAATTTGTTACCAAAATCTGTATTAAAGACTTCATAAAGGGGTCATATTTGTTGAGTTTAGACTCGAACGCCTGACGAGGGATCTTGACGATTACACTGTCTTCTAATGCATTGGCGCTCGCCATCCGAACGGAACCGTCAATGGTTGCCATTTCACCAAACAACTCCCCTTCTTTCATTTGCGCGAGTTCAACACGCTCCCCTTCCAACATTTTATGGATAGTGACCACGCCAGTTTCAATAATAAACGCCGCGTCACCAACATCACCTTCAGAAAACACACTTTCGCCTTCTTTAAAAAAGTGTTTCTCAATTAACCCTTTGGACGAAAACATTAAATTACCGAATATCCATTGAAATTTAACTCAAATATTAATACCAGCGCGCCGCTCTGTACAAGCATCCCGGAAATTTCTATTTTATTCTAGTCCGCTGGGGGTATATCAAATTTATTCAGAGCGGCAGTCTGCCGCGCGTCCAATGCTTCCTCAGAAAAATCATCGATCAATTCATGGAACATCCTGTGCCAATTAATTTCAGCATTGAGGTGAGTAAACACACTGCCTAAACCAATTGCGGATCGATCCATCAGGACAAATTCCGGCGGCGGCGTAACCCCCCCAACATTTCTCAGCTCCCGGTGTACTTTCGCTGCAATACCAGCGCCATATGCCACGCCGGATTGTTCTTGAATAGGCATCACTCGATCCTCCAGCAAAGGCGCATACAGAAATCTTGCCCATTGGTTGAGGATATCAATCACGGTTTGGGAGAGGTCCTCAAACCCCCACGTTTCGTACGCATGGACGGCAAGCTCCTGATCGTCATCCCGGATCGCTTTGAACAAATCAATCACGGCGCGAATAAATTCGGGCCTAAACACTCGGATACACCCAAAATCAAGTAAATTCAGCACGCCATCTTCCCGCACCGAATAATTTCCAAGATGTGGGTCTCCATGAAGCACACCATAGTTATATAGGGGCACATACCAGGCCCTGAACATATTGCCGGCGATCTGGTTTCGCCGTTCAATACTTGACCCCACACTTTTCATTAGAGGCTCTCCCTGCAACCAGGTCATGGTCAGCAGCCGGTCAGTACTAAGGTCACCAACAACATCTGGGATGTGAACATTTTTCTCACGCATCAAAATATGGCGATATAGTGCAAGGTTCCGGGCTTCTCGCGTATAATCGAGTTCCTCGCGCAGGCGATTACTGAGCTCGCGATGAATATTAACGGGGTCGATGGCCGGGTCATATCGTTTATAGAGTGAAAATGCGATTTTGAGCTGACTTAAGTCGGCTTCGACCGCCGACGCCATGTCCGGGTACTGGATTTTACAGGCGAGACTGCGCCCGTCTTTTAATTCAGCGCGGTGAACCTGCCCCAAAGATGCCGCTGCCGCCGCTTCGTGTTCAAACACAGAAAATTTTTGTTGCCAGTCCGGTCCAAGTTCGCCCTGCATTCGCCTTCGAACAAACGCCCATCCCATAGCGGGTGCGTTGGTTTGCAATTTGGATAATTCTGCCATGTAATCGTCCGGCAACATATCCGGTATTGTTGACAAAATTTGTGCAACTTTCATCAGTGGGCCCTTGAGACCACCCAGAGCGGCGCCCAGTTTTGTTGCATTGTCTGATGTATCAGCACCCGAACCTCGTATTTTTTGTGATGCAAGCCGGGTCGCCAGTCCGCCGGCGGCGGCGCCAACGCGGGCGTATCGTTTAACGCGGCTGGCCAAAGTATTGCGATCCGTCATCCGTCAATCCCACGGTGATTACTGTTCTGCGGCAATTATGTCTCATCCCTTAAGGCCACAATAATTGATATTTAGGATGTAAATAAAAAGTATCCAATTACCGAACCTGCCCCACTTTTAAAACAATTGCACTTTTCTACTGATATTGCCTTGTTATTTCAGGTTTTTTTTGAAACATTCTGAAACACATTCATACGGGAATACCTGTTAAAGCTAAATTTAATAATTAGTAACTGGATGACTGCGCTAAGACGCACAACGTAAAATAAAAAATTCGAATACGATGATTTTGCCTACCTGGGGAGTAGAACATGCATTGGACAATGAGACGTATTTTGACTCTGATCGGCGCGTTTAGCGCGATCGCTGTAATTATGACACTGATAAGAGTATCTGACGAATATGAGGGGTTTTCCGTTGATACGCTCAATGAATCTTCTGCAAAACTGGGACGGTTTTTAGTCAACCAGCGCATACGCACGTTTTATTTTGACGAAATGTCGTTTATTGCTGACGAATGGTCTCGGCTATCGATATTAGTTGATGGGGCGAGAACCAATGATGCCGCAAAGGCATTAATCGGCGCCAACCAAACCTTCAACACCAAAGAAGTCGTCGACAGCGTAATCCAGTTAAAGGCCGTCACCGTATTCGACAAAAATCTTGCAGTGCTTGCCCAAGCAGATAAAGGCGAAAAAATATCAATCAATAAATTTACAAACCTAATCGAAACATTAAAGAAACGAGAGAAACGAGAAAAACGTCAACCCGTCGCGTATTTGTGGTCGAGCGAAGAAGGCGATCCACTACACAGTATACTCGTCCCAATCGGCGGATTCAGAGTGGCCGGGTTCGTTGAATACGTCACTGCACCGATCTCAAGGCTGCATGGTCTTGAAGATGCAACCGAAGGTGAAATCAAAGTTTTGGATGGTGTCAACAATGTTCTTTTTGATAGTAACCCACCCCCACCGGAAGCAAGTGAAAGCCCTGACAGCGTGCCGGCAGTTGACGACACTGCACCCACCACGACAGAAAACCACCCGGAGGAGGGAGAAAATTCCGAACCAAAAGAAGGTAAGCCTGAGATATTAAATACACCCATTTTGGAAACAGTAGACATTGATATCCAGTCTGATATGGGGGCAAAATGGATTACCCTTTCCCTGACTCGCGATATCAGCGACTTTAAAAAGAAAGCGGAAGCCGTCCGGGATCAATCATTGCAAATTATCGCGGCGGCCTTGATCGGCAGCTTTTTAATTGGCTGGTTACTCTTAAGATTTTCCGTTTTCAATAGGTTACGTCAGTTCGCCACGTCAATGGATAGTCTCGGACAAGGCGAAACCGGGATCAAAATACCGCCGACTGGCCCTGATGAATTTCGTATTATGGCAGATGCATTAGAAGAGTTGCGCGAGACGGTCAGGCAGGCATTTCGCAGGCAACGTATTATCGATAACAACCCGGCATGTATTGCCGTGGCTGATCTTGATGGTTCTGTTTCCTATGCCAATCTGGCGGCGAGGAAATACCTTGGTATCGATTCAGATGCCTCGATCACCGATTTGTCGGCAGACCTTTTCGATCAAGGGTCAGAATTTTCCAGCAATTTGGTAAATACGGAAAAACTTCCCCTAAAATTAGTCGTGTCTCATAAATCAGAAGTGCTCGACCTTGATGTTCAGCCGATTTTATCAAGCCACGGCAACCATACGAACAGCGCCATAACATGGTCTGTCGCAACGGAACGGGAGGCCGAGAAAAAACTTGCTGACGAAACAATGGACAATGTTACGCGCATTTCCACAACAGTGACCGAACAGGCACAACTGCTGCAATCTCTTTCTGAAACATTGACGACACAATCAGAACAAACCGTGGAACATTCCAAAAGTGCCAGTAATATTTCACAGGAAAACAATTCAAATGTGACAATCGTTGCGGATACCACGGCGACACTGAATGATAATTTTCAAAATATGAGCTCCAAGGCAAGTGACGCCCGTACGACCGCCGACGACGCGTTGGAAGCTGCAAAAACCGGTACTGTTGCAATCTCAAAACTTGAAGACTCAAGTGCAAAAATTGGCGAGGTGATTGCTTTAATCACAGATATCGCGTCTCAAACCAGGCTTCTTGCATTAAATGCCACAATCGAATCCGCTAGAGCGGGCGAAGCCGGAAAAGGGTTCGCCGTTGTCGCTGATGAAGTCGGCAGACTGGCGGGACAAACCACAAATGCCGCAGAAGATATCTCGATCATGATCCAGGGAGTGCAGGGTGAAGTCATAAGCGCCACAGATGCGATTGGTAAAATAGATACAATCATCACCCAAATTCATGACATTCAGGCAGAGGTCACGGACTCCGTGGCAGATCAACAATCCGCAACATCAGCCATCGCCGACAACATTCGCAACATCGCAGATGGGTCGACAAATATTGATGGCATTATTCAAACCGTCGGAGCAGAAGCCGAAAAAACCGGCGAAATTTCTGTTGAGCTCAGAACGGCGTCTCAAAAACTGACAGAAGAATCCATCAACCTACAAAAAAATATCGATGAATTCCGACAACGCCGAGATAACGCCACCACCACCTAAGATGTAGATTTTTCCAATTCATCGATCATTCTGGAAACCACGCTTAATCCCCGTTTCCAGAATGTTGGGTCAGATGCATCAAGACCAAAGGGTTCGAGCAACTCTTTGTGGCGCTTAGATCCGCCCGCCCTGAGCATATCAAAATACTTCGCCTGAAACCCGGGGTGCCCACCCGCGAACAAATCGTATAAAGAGTTCACAAGACAATCGCCAAACGCATACGCATAAACATAAAATGGTGAATGGATGAAATGCGGGATGTAAGCCCAGAACATCCGATAATCGTCATCAAACCTTAAAGCTGGCCCAAGGCTCTCTTTCTGGGTTTGCATCCATATCTCACCAAGCCGATCAGTACTGAGCTCCCCCTTGGACCGTTCAGCATGGACATGGCTTTCAAACTCATGAAAAGCAATTTGCCTGACCACGGTATTCATCATGTCTTCGACCTTGCCTGCCAGCATCACTTTGCGCCTTGCAGGATTAGTTTCAGATTTTAACATTGCCTGAAACGTTAACATCTCGCCGAACACAGAAGCAGTTTCGGCAAGTGTCAGCGGAGTATTAGCCATTAATGTTCCCTGAGGTGCAGCCAGAACCTGGTGCACACCATGCCCCAATTCATGTGCCAGCGTCATCACGTCTCGGGTTTTGCCATGAAAATTGACCAACACATATGGATGCGCTGTTGATACGGTAGGGTGCGCAAACGCACCTGAATTTTTGCCCGGTCGCGGAGGCGCGTCGATCCAGCCTTTATCAAAAAACTGACCTGCAATCTTTCCCATTTCAGGGTCAAATGCTGAATAGGCATCAAGCACAGTTTTTCGCGCCTCTCCCCACTCAATTTTTTGGCCGTCAGCATCTGGCAACGGCGCATTACGATCCCAATAATCTATATGGTCCTGATCGAACCATGTGGCTTTAAGCGCGTAATAGCGGTGCGCGAGATCGCCATAACTTTCTTTAACCGCACTAATCAGTGCATCAACAACATCATCTTCCACCTGATTGGCGAGATTTCTTGCCGATGTGGGCCGTTCAAAATGACGCCAACCATCTTCGACTTCCTTATCTTTTGCGAGGGTATTCGTAATTAAGGACAACGTTCGGCTTTGTCCTTTTAAACCCCTCGCCAATGCTCGCGCTCCATTTTTTCGGACCTTACCGTCCGCATCGCTCAACAGGTTTAATGTATCCCCAAGTGTTTTTTGATCGCCGCCAATATCGAACCGCAAGTCAGACATGAGTTCATCAAACAAACGTGACCAGGCACTGTGTCCTGTTACTGATTTTTCATGAAGTAATTTTTCCATATCGTCATTAAGTTGATGAGGACGTTGCGCTCGAGAATCCTTGATCCACGGCTCATAGAATGCTGCCTTTGGATTCTCTAACTGACGGCTTAATACGGCGTCGTCGATACAATTAAGTTCTAGTGTAAAGAACAATGTTTTGGACAAAATATCCGTAACACGTTCGTTTAATGTTTGATGAAACGCAGCAATTTCAGGGTTACTCATATCGCCTGCATGCAATAACTGGGCATAACTCATTGCCTTGTACAGGCGGTCCAAAATGTTCTCATACCGCGCGATGGATTCGCCCAACATCGCTCCGCTTAATTCGGCGAGATGCCCTTGAAATTCTTCAGAAAATTTATCGCTTTCACCGTCAGCCAATATCAGGTCCCGCTCAAGCGCGGGGTCCTCCTTCGAGTTGTAAAGATCATTAAGATCCCAGGTCGGCAAATTATCATCACGGTTTTGAAGGTGGTCGGCGGACATGTATTTCTCCTGTTTCAAGAGAATGCATATAAGGCTGGAAAAGTCTCACGGCAACGACAATGATAGGGGAAATCAGAATTAAAAAGTGTAGACAGGGACAATTTGATGACCAACTACCCGTGGGCCAATCTGGCCAGTATGTTTTTTGAAAACGCCGAACGGTTGGGCGACAAACCCTTTTTGTGGGCTAAACAAGATAAAGCGTATCAATCAACGTCATGGACTGACGCCGCACACCAGATATGTGCCATTGGCCAAAGTTTAAAAGCGCAAGGCATCAAACCTGGCGACCGCGTCGCCTTAATATCTGAAAACCGCCCGGAATGGATCATCGCTGATACGGCTATTATGGCGATCGGCGCCGTTACTGTGCCCGCCTACGTCACGAATACGGAGACTGATCATCTTCACATTCTTAACGATAGTGGTGCATCAGCAGCAATCGTCTCAACCAAACGACTGGCAAAATACCTTTTACCCGCGGCGCAACGGGCCGCTGCTATAAAGTTTGTGATTTCGATTGATGACGTGGACGACCTTTGGGCGGATGGCATTGATATTTTATCATGGAAAAACTGCCTCGAAACCACCAACACTGAAAGCATCAAAGATCACGCCGCTCAATGGTCTGAACTGGATACTGCGTGTATCATTTATACATCTGGAACAGGTGGTCAGCCCAAGGGTGTGATGCTCTCGCACCGCAACCTTTTTCATAATGTTATCGCGGCGCGAGATGCGCTCAATGACTTGAACCTCGGTGACGAGGTGTTTTTATGTTTCCTTCCTTTATCACACTCTTACGAACACATGGCCGGACAATTGTTTCCAACCAGCATTGGGGCGGAAATATACTTTGCTGAAGGCATTGAATCTCTCGGCGCTAATATGGTTGAAGCCCGTCCCACAATTATGACGGCAGTTCCCAGATTGTATGAAACCATGCACCAGCGCATTACCCTCGGCGTTCGTCAGGCTGGAGGCCTCAAGGAAAAAATGTTCATGGCAACGTTGCGTCTCGGCCAAAAGAAATATGAAACAAACGGTCAATTGGGCCTTGTTGAAAAAATCAAGGATACAATCCTTGATAAGCTGGTGAGAGACAAAGTTCGCGGCCGGTTCGGCGGCCGGCTGAAGGCCCTGGTTTCTGGCGGTGCGCCACTTAACCCGGATATTGGTTTATTCTTTACGGCCCTTGGATTGCGCCTGCTACAAGGGTATGGGCAAACAGAAACGACACCCGTCATTAGCGTCAATAGACCATCAAACCCAAAAATGCATACTGTCGGCCCCCCGTTATTGAACACAAACGTTAAAATCGCAGAAGACGGTGAAATACTGGTAAGCGGTGATCTGGTGATGAAAGGATACTGGGGAAATGATGATGCAAGCAAGGCTACCATTCAAAATGGATGGGTTCATACCGGAGATATCGGCAAAATCGATGATGATGGCCATTTGATCATTACCGATCGCAAGAAAGACATTATCGTTAATTCAGGTGGAGATAATGTTGCGCCTCAACGGGTTGAAGGTTTATTGACGTTGGAGCCGGAGATTTCACAAGCGCTGGTATACGGCAACAAACGCCCTCACCTCGTCGCTGTAATCGTCCCTGATGAGGGTTGGGTCAAACAGCAGGATGGCGACGACGACCTTCATACCCCCCTTAAACAGGTCATAGACCGCGTAAATGAACGTTTGTCTCCAATTGAAAAAGTCAGGCGGTTTATCGTCGCTGATGGGCCTTTTACAATCGAGAACGGTCAGTTCACGCCGACCATGAAAGTCCGGCGTCACGTTGTAAATGAGGTTTACGGCGAGCGATTGTCTGGACTGTATCGCTGATTTTTATATTCGCGTCGGAGCGCCTACCCAATTCGGTTGAACATACCCAATTGCAGACTCTCGGCAATGCGCTCAGCACGATCAATAAAAGCGCTCGCCAAGTCTTCGTTAAACATTTCATTAGACGTTTCGCGCCAATACCCAAGCCATACCTCAAAATGACGAGGATGTATCTCACTTAACTTTAAATGAATCCCCATCGGGTTCCCTGTGTACCGGCCATCGGCAAGCATTACGTTAGACCAGAACAACCCGATTACTTTCAAATGTTCGTCCCAAACATCTCCAATGTGTTTAGCAAATATTGGTCCGAGATCAGGGTCATTGCGAACCTTTGCGTAAAACGCAGTGATCAGTGCATTAATTGTATCGTCATCAATTGTATCGAACGCCATATCACTTCCCCGCTGGTCGGTAATTGGCAACCAGCAAGCCAACAAAAATTGCACCGAGCGCTGTTATTGCCTGCAACGAAACCGTATCACCCAATAACATGGCCCCCCAGAAAACACCCATTATCGGAATCAGATAATTGATATAGGCAAAGAATCCAGCGCCCTGTACTGAAATCAGGTGAAAATAAATTAATGTTGCAACGGCCGTCGGCAGAACCCCGAGGTAAAGCGTTCCCCACAGTGCGTCAGTAGACGGCACAAGTGTCCATGGCGCGTCGACCAGCAGCGCCGCCGGGGTCAACAACGCACTGGCACAAATCATCACGGCAACCGAGCGTCCAAGCAATGGTGAGGGCGGCATATTTTTCGCCAAAACGGTGGCAATACCATAACTAACCGCACCACTAGAAACAGCCAGTTGGTAGTAAATATCAGATCCAAGTCCTGTTAATGCAGACGGTCCGACAAGAGTTACAATTCCGCAAAATCCAATGGCAACACCCAAAAAGGCAAAACGGGTAGCCCGTTCTCCTTCAGAAAAAAAGTGCGCCAGAATTATTGTAACCAACGGCATAATAGCCATCAGGATCGATGTTTGACTGCTGGTAATTCCCTGTTCGCCAATACTGATTAACGAAAACGGCAGAGCATTTCCGAACACTCCGATCCAGATACACATTTTCCAGACCTTTTTGTCGCGGGGCAAGCTCTCCCCTTTGGCAACCATAATCACACCGAGAATCAGTCCGGCAAGAAGTAGACGGGCCGCTGTCATTGTTAAGGGCGGTATGGTGTCCAGGGTAATTTTGATTGCGACGAATGATGAGCCCCAGATAGACGCCAGTATAAACAAAATAAGAAAATGCTTAACAGGAACGGGGGCACGTGATGGTGCGTTCATTGGCAACCTGGAAAATCAGATCCCATAATGCTCTCGGTACCACTCTACGAATTTGGGAAGCCCCTGATCGATGGACGTTGTTGGCTCATAACCAAAATCCCGGCGCGTCGATTCGATATCGGCGTAGGTTTCTTTCACGTCACCCGGTTGCATGGGTAGAAACTCGATTTCAGCTTTTTTCCCGAGAGCATCTTCGATCACAGAGATAAATCTCATCAACGGTTCCGTCTTATTGTTACCGATGTTGTAGATCCGGTAAGGTATTTCCCCATCACTCATAACCGGGGGATGATCCAGACACCCAAGAACGCCAGCTACAGTGTCATCAATATAGGTAAAATCACGTGCCATTTCACCGTTGTTAAAGACGGGAATTGGCTCCCCCGCCAGTATTTTCCGAATAAAGATCATTGGTGACATGTCAGGCCTGCCCCATGGCCCATACACCGTAAAAAACCGCAGCCCTGTCAACGGCAAACCAAACATATGCGCATAAGAATGTGCCATTAGTTCAGTGGTTTTTTTGGTCGCGGCATAAAGCGATACGGGTGTGTCTGTGCGATCATCAACCGAAAACGGAAGTTTACTATTGGTTCCATATACACTTGAAGACGAAGCGTATACCGCGTGTTTGAGATTTTTCAGTTTTCTGCAAACTTCCAAAATCACCAATTGCCCTTCAACATTTGCGTGCGTATAGGCGTAGGGATTTATCAGCGAATATCGAACCCCCGCCTGCGCCGCCAAATGGATCACTCTTGTAATATCTGGATGGGCATCGACCATGCCCATCATCGCATCTTTGTCAGCAATATTCGCCTGCACAAAACTTACGCCACTGCGGGCTAGGATGCGTTCGAGCCGTGCTTCCTTCAAAGAAACATCATAATAGTCATTGAGATCATCAACGCCGACAACCCGTTCACCGCGGTCCAGAAGGGCATGAATCGTATGTGAGCCAATGAATCCGGCGGCTCCAGTAACGAGAACAGTCATATTATTTGGATCCTAAATTTACTTCATCACCATATAACCCTTTAAAACGATAAAATCAGCCCCGCATTTGCAGAAATGTCGAATTAGTCACTGGACCTGCTCAATTTGTATGGAATTTTGGATCACGTAGGCGAAATCATGATGCGTATCTCTTTCTGATTATGAAATTAATCTCTTTTTATATTGAATATCAGGTCTAATCATTGCGAATTTGTATAGAATGGTCCGCTGCAATTGCATGCTTTTCAGGTTGGCGGTAGATTTGACGTTAGAAAACAACAACGTTGCGATCTTGGTTTCACTACTGGATGGGCCTTCATGGGTTTGAAAAAGATATCTCTCGCTGACAAGTACACGCTGGAAAAAGGCCGAATATTCCTGACTGGCACGCAGGCACTGGTGCGCCTCACCTTGTTACAACGTCAACGTGATATGAAGGCCGGGCTAAATACAGCTGGATATGTTTCGGGATATCGTGGTTCCCCGCTTGGCGGCATGGACAAAGAATTTCATGGCGCCAAACCCTTTCTGGATGAGCACCACATAAAGTTTCACCCCGCGGTCAATGAAGACCTTGCGGCTACAGCCTTGTGGGGTACTCAGCAAGTTAACATGTACCAAGGTGCAAAATACGATGGCGTTTTTGGCATTTGGTATGGCAAGGGTCCTGGTGTTGATCGCTCCGGTGATGCATTTCGTCATGCAAATTTTGCTGGCACGTCTGAGCATGGCGGTGTTCTGGCTTTAGCTGGTGATGACCCGGCATGTAAATCATCTACAGTCCCAAGCCAATCCGAACATGCCTTGATGGACGTTAACATACCAATTCTGAACCCGATCAATGTGCAGGAAATTTTGGATTTCGGCCTCTATGGTCTGGCTATGTCCCGCTATTCCGGCTGCTGGGTTGGGATGAAATGCATCACTGACAATGTAGATACGTCCGCCAGCGTTAATGCCGACCCCGACCGCATCAAGATCATTACTCCAGATGACTTTGAAATGCCTGATGGTGGCCTCCATATTCGTTGGCCTGACCCGCCGCTTGATCAGGAACTCAGATTACAAAAATATAAGATATATGCCGCGTTAGCATTTGCCCGCGCCAACAATTTAAATAAAGTGACTGTCGATAGTCCAAATGCCCGGCTTGGAATTGTAGCGACAGGAAAGTCATACCTCGATACGCTCCAGGCACTGGAAGACCTATGTATTGATGGGGAAGAAGCGGAACGTATTGGCATCCGGGTTTTCAAGGTCGGCATGCCGTGGCCACTCGAAAAGGAAGGCATTCGGGAATTCGCTGAGGGCCTTGACGAAATTCTGGTCGTTGAAGAAAAAAGGGCCGTCATTGAAAACCAACTCAAGGAACAACTTTATAACTGGCGTGCCGATGTACGGCCCCGCGTGGTTGGAAAATTTGATGAATTTGGCGAATGGATTTTACCATCCGCTGGGGAATTGACACCGGCGCGTATTGCCCGGGTCATTGCGGACCGCATTCATAAATTCCACGATAGCGAACCGATCCAATCCCGTTTGCAGTTCCTTGAAGATAAAGACCGGCGGCTGGCAGAACGACAAACGGATATTAAGCGCGTTCCTTATTTCTGCTCTGGCTGCCCACATAATACCTCAACCAACGTTCCGGAAGGCTCCCGCGCCATGGCCGGAATTGGTTGTCACTATATGGTCACCTGGATGGACCGCAAAACCAGCACGTTCACTCATATGGGCGCTGAAGGTGTTCCCTGGATCGGTCAAGCGCCGTTTACCAATGAAGACCACATGTTCGTCAATCTGGGTGATGGTACGTATTTTCATTCCGGCGTTATGGCAATTCGGGCCAGTGTCGCCGCTGGCGTCAACATAACCTACAAGATCCTCTATAACGATGCCGTCGCCATGACCGGCGGGCAGGCAATGGATGGTCCATTGGACGTCGCCATCATCAGCCGCCAAACGCAAGCAGAAGGGGCAAAACGCATCGCGATTGTATCCGATGAACCGAACAAATACCCATCAGGTACAAAATTTGCCGACGCTGTGACGTTTCACCATCGCGATGATCTGGATGCCGTTCAGCGCGAACTTCGAAACTGCAAAGGCGTTAGTATTCTGATCTACGATCAAACCTGCGCTGCGGAAAAGCGCCGGAGGCGAAAACGTGGCCAGTTTCCAGACCCGGCCCGCC
>WASW01031581.1_pt1 | contig 18448 bp, 16 predicted proteins | sample 5698521 | NCBI WGS metagenome assembly WASW01 (sample SAMN11175560, study PRJNA528189) | sponge metagenome | isolation source: marine sponge | host: Leucetta | place: Antarctica: Western Antarctic Peninsula, King George Island | collected 2013-01
AACCTGCAGGAGCGGGATAGTCTTTTTATGCCGAGTAAATCAAAAACGCTCATGAGAGCGTAGGATTTCGCACTCAGCCGAAACAGACCCCACGTAGCTTCGGGACATGAATTTCACGGTCCATATCATGACACCGAATATGGTTTTCCAACGAACGATGAGCAGGTTTTATTTGAATGTCTCTCCATGGAAATCATGCAGGCTGGTCTGTCATGGGTATTAGTCCTTAAAAAACGTAAAAATCTGAACAACGCCTTTGCCCAATTCAACATTGATGATGTCGCAAATTTTAATGACGCTGACCGCGCCCGGTTGCTCGATGACGACGGCATTATTCGCAACCGTTTGAAAATTAACGCCATCATTGAAAATGCAAGACGCGTACAGACGCTGCGGGATACACATGATGGTTTTGCCAACTGGATCGCTATTCATCATCCAATGACCAAACCTGAGTGGGTCAAACTGTTTAAAAAGACATTTAAATTTACCGGAGGCGAAATTACCGGTGAATTTTTAATGAGTACGGGATATTTGCCGGGTGCCCATCGTAATGACTGCCCTAACTACAAGATAACTAAAAAATTGGCACCGCCATGGATGAACGTCTACCCTGAGTTTTATAACGATTGACCCTTGATAACCTTATAATCGCACTGATAGACTCTGTAATCTTAAAACTACCTATTGGGATTCAACCGATTTCTTGCTAATCAAGGATGTTATCAGTGAATAACAACACAAAACACGACCTTCAGGATATTCTGATTGATGCCATTGACACCATCTCTGAGGCATTTGTTGTCTATGATAAAGCTGGCCTGTTAGTGATCTGTAATCAGCAATTTCGCGATTTATACTGTTATTCAGAGGTGGAGGCTAAACCAGGCGTTCATTTTCATGAACTCGGCTTACTTGATGTAGAACGTAACAATGTCGTAGTTGGGAACCAGAGCGCAGATCAATATTTGAACCAAAAAGCCCGATACAGAAAAGAACTTAAAGAGGACTTAATCGTTGAGCTCAGCGACGGGCGGCGCATCAGAACCCGTGATCGAAAAACGTCCGGCGGCGGTTTTGTCAGTATTCAGGAGGACGTCACTGAAGAATTTGAAAAAACCAAAATGCTCAAACGCTCACTTCAAGAGGCTGATGACGCAAACGACGTGAAATCAAAATTTTTGGCTAATATGAGCCATGAACTTCGAACGCCATTAAATTCGATCATCGGTTTTTCACAGATTATTTCGGAACAAGCACTTGGCGACCTTAATATACCCAAATATCAGGAATATGCGGCCGATATTAATGCGTCCAGTCTTTTCCTTCTAGATCTCATAAACGATCTTCTCAATATCTCCAGAATCGAGTTTGGAAAAGTAAAACCCGAATTTGACAGAATTGAACTCGATAAAATTATCCGTTCCGGTATGGAAATCATACTGGCCGGTGCGCAGAAAAAGGGTATTGATTTGGACTTTGTATCGTCAACGGTGGACGTTACCTTGTATGCAGATCCGCACCACGTAACTCAAATTTTAATTAATCTTCTCACAAATGCCATAAAGTTTACCCCAAAAAAAGGGACGGTTAATATTGAAACCAATGTTACTCACGAAGGAAATCTTGAAGTCATTATTGCTGACACAGGAATGGGAATTCCGCGCGGTGACATACCGCGTATGCTAGAGCCGTTTGGTCAAGTCGCTGATTCATGGACGCGAAACCATGATGGTGTTGGATTGGGACTGGCAATTTGCGACGAATTGATGAGACTTCACGATGGTGAACTGAAGATCGACAGTATCAAAGGCGTCGGGACAGCAGCGACAATTGTATTTCCAGCAAAAAATTGGCGTATCGATGGTCCGCCAATTAATAAAACCAGCAACACCGCCTTAATTTAACAACTAATTAATCCTTCAGGGCAATATTAGGATGAATCCTCAATAACCACAGAAGTGGAAAAAATGAAAAATCTGATATATGTAACCGTTGTTTGCTCTTTTCCTCTGGTCCTCGCAATTCAACCTTTCCACTTGTTTTAATTCATCCAATCACCGTCAACGAATTTGGGTTTTTCCGGATTATAGGAGAGGCGTGATTTGTGCTGCCTATTTCTCGCCAATTTTCCAGCCAGAGATAGACATTCCCTCCCGTATTTCATAAGTTCCCCTTGCTGAACGAACCCGTCTTTAGAATAACGACTGAAACAAGGTATACCATGCGCCTGTCCCGATACTTCATGCCGACCCTTAAGGAAACGCCTGCCGAGGCTCAGGTTATGTCTCATCGCCTTATGATGCGGGCAGGTATGATCCGCCAGGCTAGCGCCGGGATTTATTCCTGGTTGCCTCTTGGGCACAAGGTGCTTGAGAACATCGACAGAATCGTTCGCGAAGAACAGGATTTAATGGGTTGTCAGCAGATGTTGATGCCGACGATTCAGTCAGCCGATTTATGGCGCGAAAGCGGGCGGTATGATGATTACGGCCCTGAAATGCTGCGCATTACAGACCGACATGGCCGCGACATGCTTTATGGTCCGACAAATGAAGAACAAATCACTGAAATATTTGCCAATTTGGTTAGAAGTTACCGTGACCTTCCGCAACTATTATATCACATACAGTGGAAATTTCGCGACGAAGTGCGTCCGCGTTTTGGGGTCATGCGCGGCCGTGAATTCCTGATGAAAGATGCGTATTCTTTTGATATCTCAAAAGAGGAAGGGCGGCGGTCTTATAACAAATTTTTTGTATCTTACTTGCGCACCTACGAACGAATGGGGTTAAAAGCCATTCCCATGGCAGCAGATACGGGCCCTATCGGAGGGGACTTAAGTCATGAGTTTCTGATTATAGCCGATACCGGCGAAAGCGAAATTGCATGTCATAGAGACTTCATGAGCATGAGCCTTGCCGACACCAAAGTCGATTTTGACAGTGATCTTCAACCGATCGTTGACACATTCACGGCAAAATACGCCGCCACCGATGATAAACGTGATCCGACAACTGAAGCAGCACTTGGTGAAGATCTACTCGTCGCACGTGGTATTGAGGTCGGCCATATATTTCATTTCGGCAGCAAATATTCTGAACCATTGGGCGCAAAAGTTACTGACGCGGATGGCAAGGAAGCTGTTATTCAAATGGGATCATATGGCATAGGAGTGTCCCGCCTTGTTGCCGCCATTATTGAAGCTTATCACGATGATGATGGCATCATTTGGCCGGAGTCGGTCGCGCCGTTTCATGTGGGGTTAATCAACTTGAAAGCCGGTGATGCGGATTGTGATAAAGCTTGTGACGATATTTACGCGGTGTTGAACGATAAAGGTATTGATACATTGTATGATGATCGTGAAATTCGTGCCGGCGGCAAATTTGCAGATATGGACTTGATCGGACTGCCATGGCAACTGATTATTGGCCCGCGCGGTCTGAAAAATAATGTTGTTGAATTGAAGAATCGCAAAAGCGGTGAACGCGAAGAACTAAGCCTTGAATCGGCTCTGTCCAAATTGACGGCTTGAACCAGCCAAACCTAAAAAGGGAATATCCCAACTTGTTTTCACGATTTGAATGGATGATGGCGTTCCGTTATCTACGAGCCCGCCGCCAGGAAGGCTTTATCTCTGTCATTGCCTGGTTCTCCCTATTAGGGATTGCGCTGGGCGTTGCGACATTGATCATTGTCATGTCTGTAATGAATGGGTTCCGCCAGGAACTGTTGACGCGCATTCTTGGTTTGAATGGCCATATGAGCGTCTATGGCATTGCCGGGCGGATGGAAAACTATGGTCCTCTGACCGAACGGTTAAAAAGCCTGCCGGGTGTTATTTCTGTTACGCCAATGATAGAGGGCCATGTTATGGCAACAGCCAGAAATGTTGCCCAGGGCGCTGTGGTTCGCGCTCTTAACACAGAAGACCTGCTCGCACGTAATATCGTTGCATCCAATATTATGAGCGGAACACTGGACCAGTTCGGGGGAAAGGATGGCCTTGTAATCGGTGACAGAATGGCGCGGAAAATGGGCATTAGCGTCGGCGATAAAATCACCCTGATATCGCCCAAGGGTTCCGTCACAGCGTTTGGAACTGTACCGCGGTTAAAAGCCTATAAAGTAGCCGCGACATTTCAGGTCGGCATGTATGAATACGATTCCAATTTTATATTTATGCCAATGCCGGCGGCACAGATTTATTTTAAATTACCAAATGCCATCTCAAATCTAGAAATATTCATCAAAAACCCCGATAACGCGCCTGGCATGGTGCGTACAGTGGCGAACATCGCCGGCGCTGGGTTTCGTGTTCATGATTGGCAACGCGCCAATGCCAGTTTCTTTAACGCAATTCAGGTTGAGCGAAACGTAATGTTTCTGATCCTCACTCTGATCATCGTAGTCGCTGCTTTTAATATTATATCGTCTATGATTATGCTGGTTAAAGACAAGGGTAGGGACATCGCAATATTGCGAACCATGGGCGCCACCCGCGGTACAATAATGCGTATATTTTTCATCGCTGGCGCCAGTATAGGAACAATCGGCACATTGGCTGGCCTTGGCCTTGGCCTATCGTTCGCGCAAAACATCGAAACGATACGGCAATGGATACAAGGGTTGACTGGCAGTGAGTTATTCGCAGCTGAAATATACTTCCTGTCTCAACTCCCTGCGATTGTGGATTTCCGCGAAGTTATTGTCGTTGTCTTAATGGGATTATTCCTGTCATTACTTGCCACGATATACCCGTCATGGCGCGCTGCGCGCCTCGACCCTGCCGAGGCCCTTCGATATGAATGATCAGTTTTCACTGAACGGAAATACAAAAGTGCGGTCAGACGTGCAACCTGTGTTGGCCTTGATGGGCATCACCCGAACCTTTCATCAGGGCCGACAAAACCTTGAGGTGTTAAAGTCCGTTGATCTCGAAATCAGACCCGGCGAAGTTGTAGGCATGGTTGGTCCGTCTGGGGCAGGAAAATCAACGTTACTACACATCGCAGGCCTTCTGGAGAAATCTGATTCCGGAGAAATTTATATTGCCGGAGAACATTGTGCTGATATGAGTGATGACCAGCGCACCAAAGTCAGGCGCGAGTCCCTTGGATTTGTTTATCAATATCATCACCTACTGCCAGAATTTACCGCTCTGGAAAATGTCGTGATTCCACAAATTATTTCCGGTACATCAAAAAAAGAATCTAGAAAACGTGCCAAAGAACTGCTGGGTTGGATGGGCCTCGAGCCTCGCGAAACCCATCGCCCGGCGCGACTGTCTGGGGGCGAACAGCAACGCGTCGCCATCGCAAGGGCTATTGCCGCGTCGCCTAAATTATTATTAGCGGACGAACCTACCGGAAACCTTGACCCTTATACCGCGGATGAAGTTTTTGACGTCCTCTTAAAACTCGCCAAGGGTGCTAATCTAGCGGCTCTGATTGCAACCCATAACCCAGTCTTAGCCGCAAAAATGGACCGCATCGTTAAGCTGGAAGATGGACACCTAATAAACGCCTAAGCGAAAATGCGAAATGAGATTTTAATGCCAACCTACCATACGCTTTTAAAGTGTATGGTAGGTTAAACTTAAACTTAAAATAGATATTCATTCAAAACTACCTAAAGTCCCTACAGGTCGAATAACCTGTAGGTTTAATCATGCTTTGCATTTTACGGTGCCTTGTTTTTATATTCAAGGCGTTAGTAATTACCAGCCCGGCGCTTTCCAGTAGTTATGAAAAAGGTAGAGCAGCCGCCAGGAATGGAGACGATCAAGCCACATTAAACGAATGGGTGCCGCTTGCTGAAAAGGGCTTCCCCCGGTCCCAACTTCAATTGGGATTGATGTATTTTAATGGCGTCGGCGTTATTAAAAATGCCTTTACGGCCTTGAAATGGAACGCACGTTCCGCTGAACAAGGACAGGCTGATGCCCAATACAATCTGGGGCTAATACACTATTCAGGACAAGGCATACCAAAAGACGATAAATCGGCAATAAAGTGGTTTACGCTTGCGGCTGGACAACGCTACGCAAAAGCCATGCTTCCTCTCGGACTTATCCATGAGTTTCCGTTCTCCGTCACGCGCAACTACAAAATAGCGGCAAAATGGCAGCATCTGACGGTGCCGTAATTGTCGCCGGATGATCACCGTTCCCTCCACATCGACACCGTGGATCTGAAAAACACCCTTCGCAAAATCGATTCCTATTGTGAAAACCTCTTTCATGGTCGGCGCCTATTTGCCGGTGATTCATCAATCGCCATTTTGGCACATTGCGGTGCCTCGGGTGGGAGCCGTCCACTGCATCAGAAGTGGGCATCAGGAATACTACGGTGTGAACGCCATCCCGACTATCATCGGTCGTACTAGCACGACAGAATTCTGGCAAATTGTTCACGCAAATTGAATTTGAACGTCCTGTTCGATCATATGTTGTTCAATGGACAATGGAAGGGGTTGATCTGTTACCAAAATATCTACGTTTGATGGATCACAAATTTTAACCAATCCCTGCCCCTGGAACTTAGTGTGATCGGCCGCGATAATTATATTCTCCGCACAGCCGATTACGGTTCTGGAAAAGTCGGCTTCTTCGGGATGAAATACCAATAAACTACCATCCGCTCCGATCCCGCCGACCGAAAGGATGGCGTGACGCACCTGGAACTGACGAACGAAAGTAAGTGATGCGGGACCCAGTGACGCCGTATCATCAGATCTAAGTTCCCCGCCGGCCATAAAAACGCGATTGCTAGAATTGGTCGCCAGGGTTCGGGCAATTTCGGCAGAATTTGTGACGACCACGAGGTTTTTCCGTTGGCGAATTGCCCGAGCGACGAAAGTTGTCGTGGATCCGCAATCCAGAATCAAAGTGTCGCCATCTTGTATCTCATTGGCTACAACATCTGCAATTCGTTGTTTTTCCTCTGAATTTTTCTGCATACGATTTTGGAAGGGCGCCTCGTGCAGGGGCTCCGGCAAGGTCACACCGCCATGAACGCGCTTTACCAACCCACGGTCAGACAGGGGTTTCAGGTTTCGGCGAATGGTTTCGTCGGATACATCCAGCCGGCGGGCAAGTTCAGAAATCGTGCAGGAGCCCTGATTCTGCACGGTTTTCAATATCTCAGACTGACGTCGCGTTGCGTACATAAACAGGCTTTACAGTATAACCCCAGAAAAGTCGAACTCGCAAATACTAGTCAATTATCAACATATATCCACATAAAACAAACATATATTGTGGTTTTTTCTTGACTTTGTGTTGAGTTTATTGAGTCATGACCTCCTGAAACATGAGCGTGCAGCAGTCTGAATTCGATTTTCGAATCCAGACTTACCGGCCACGTAAATCATGGGTGACAATTGACAGGGAGACGAACGATTATGAAATATACAAGTATTGTGAAAGCGACTGTTGCAGCAGCCGTGATTGCCATGGCGTCAGGCGCTTCTGCCGCTGATTCCAAAGACCCGATCAAGCTGGTCATGCACGACTGGACCGGACAACACATCACCACGCACATCATGGGCGAAGTTTTGAAAAAGGCCGGGAATAACATTGAATACATTGTCGCTGATTACATCGCCCAATTTGCCGGCCTTGAATCCGGCGACCTTCATGTGACCATGGAAATGTGGGAAACAACCGGCAAAGACGCCATGAACACCTCCCTGAAAACCGGCAAAACCGTTGACCTTGGTGAAACGGGAATGGATGCCAAGGAAGAGTGGTGGTACCCGCTGTATATGAAAGAAAAGTGCCCCGGCCTTCCTGACTGGAAAGCATTAAACAAATGCGCCGAAGCTTTCTCAATTCCGGAAACAGCACCAAAAGGCCGCTACCTCGGCGCCCCAGTAACCTGGGGTGGATTTGATGATGAGCGGGTTGAAGCTTTGAATCTCGACTATGAAGTCATTCACGCGGGAACAGACGCCGCTCTTTTTGCCGAACTGGAATCTGCATATCAACGTAAAGCGCCTATACTGCTCTGGGTATATGCGCCGCATTGGGCCGTTGCCAAGTTTGACGGTGAATGGGTTGAATTCCCGACCTACACGGATGAGTGTTACAGCGACCCCAAATGGGGTTCTAACCCGAACATGGCTTATGATTGTGGCAAACCGTTCGGTTGGATCAAGAAAGTCGGCTGGAAAGGTGGCGAGAAAAAATGGCCCGATGCTTACAAGGCCATTAAAAACTTCAAACTCAATAATGCCGAAATGAGCCAGATGGTTGTTGAAATGGACCTTGAAGGTAAAAAACTCAACGCCGTTGTAGCCGGTTGGATGAGCAAAAACGAAAGTCGTTGGAAAGCCTGGATCAAATAAGCTTTCACTTCTAGGGCAGGGGAACACTTTTTATAGTGGTCCCCTGTCCAGATTTTCTGTTATCCGTTATCGTTGGCGAAACGAAGCTGACGAATGAGGCTTTCATGTCTGCCATAGACTCCCCAACAAATATCCAACCGGACGCTGTACTCCGGCCTATAAAACTTGGCTGCAAGTCAATCTGGAAACTTTTTGGTGATGACCCGGTAAGTTTTCTTGAAGCTGCCAACAATAACCCGACGGACGAGCAACTGGCTGAAGCCGGGATGATTGGTGCCGTACGTGATGCCAATCTCGATATTCTTGAAGGTGAGATATTCGTTATCATGGGTTTGTCCGGGTCGGGAAAGTCGACGCTCGTTCGTTGCATGACCAGGCTAATCGAACCAACAGCGGGCGAGATCCTGTTTCAGGGACAGGATCTTCTACAAGCCAGCGAAAAAGAACTGATTGAATACCGCCGCCATAAAATGGGCATGGTCTTTCAACATTTTGCCTTGCTTCCCCATTTAAGTGTATTGGGAAACGTTGCATTTCCACTTGAAATTCAAGGAATTGGCCGAAACGAGAGAGAAAAACGCGCGCTTGAAGTGATTGAACTGGTTGGTCTCAAAGGTCGGGAAAATTATTTCCCGCGGGAATTATCCGGCGGTCAACAGCAGCGCGTTGGTATTGCCAGGTCGTTGTGTGTGGAGCCGGAGATCTGGTTCCTCGATGAGCCGTTCTCTGCACTTGACCCACTTATTCGCCGCGAAATGCAGGACGAATTTCTGCGCCTGCAAAGTATGCTCAAAAAAACCATCGTCTTTATCACCCATGATTTCGATGAAGCCATCCGGTTAGCCGATCGCATCGCCATTATGAAAGACGGATTGATCATTCAAGTTGGAACACCGGAAGACCTGGTGCTGAACCCTGCTGATGACTACGTGGCAGAATTTACCCACGACATCCCCCGCGCCAAGGTCCTGAGTGCTCGGACAATCATGGTTGATGTTTCAACGAAAGATTTCGGCGGAGAGGTATCCGCTGATGCCACGATCGATTCCCTGACTGCACAAGTCATTAACACTGATAAACCTCATGCCGTTTTAGAAGGCGGCAAAATCGTCGGCCAGATATCAGCAGATAGCGTTCTCAAAGTGTTGACAGGCGAGCGCTAGGGACATGGGCTCAATGCTCGCAACATCCCGTCTGCCGCCGCGCACAGTCAATCGATGGTGGATCATTTGCGGGATCACCCTGGCCCTGACAATACTCTGCTATTTTATCAAAGACGATATTCCCTGGGCCTTTAAATACCCAAGATCCTGGACGTGGCCGCTTCGATATTGGATCGGCGATCTGATGAAGTGGTTGATGGACACTCTGGATTTCGGCCTGTTTACGTTCCGTGAGTTCACCCGCTTTCTGGCATGGATAATTGAACAACCCTACTGGATTGCCAAAAGCCTTCTTGCCAGTGGTTTCCTGGAAGGCCGGGGCAGCGCTGCCATTGAAGTATTTCCGCGTCTGTCCTGGATCGCTGTGACCGGAACAGCCATTTTGATGGGTTGGAAAACCGGGGGTCTGAAACTGGCGGCTTTAGCCGGTATTTGCTTCCTGTACCTGGCCGTTTTTGGTCAATGGGACAGCGCCATGGTGACCCTCTCATCGATTATAATTTCCGTACCCTTTGGTGTATTTGGCGGGTTGGCCCTGGGCGTTCAGGCATTCCGATCAAAACGTTTCCACACCGCGCTGACGCCAATCCTGGATTTGATGCAGACCGTGCCGGTGTTTGCTTACCTCGTCCCGATATTAATTCTGTTTGGTTTCGGTCCGGTATCGGCAATGATTGCGACCATCATCTATGCGATGCCGCCAATGGTTCGCATCACGATGCTGGCCCTTCATCAGGTTCCGTCCGAGATCACAGAATTTGGCCGTATGGCCGGCTGTTCCAGGCACCAAATGTTATGGAAAGTGCAACTGCCATCTGCCAAACCGATGCTCATGGTCGGCGTTAATCAGGTGGTTATGTTGTCGCTTAACATGGTAATTATCGCCTCAATGATCGGTGCGGGTGGACTCGGGTTTGATGTTCTAAACGCGCTGCGCCGTCTTAATATAGGCGAAGGCATCGAAGCCGGCCTAGCGATCACCCTGCTGGCTATCGTCCTTGACCGTTTAAGTCAGGCGTTTGCCAACCAGCCATTGCCCAAACACAGCACGGTGACAAAAAACTTTATAACCAGAAACCCTTATCTGGCCGGTGCAGTCGTTCTGATAGTGGCCATGTGGGTCATCGGGTTGATAGCCCCCGCTCTGCAGACCTATCCGGAATCCTGGCAGATCACTACAGGATCGTTCTGGGGGGATGTCGTAAAATGGATCAATATCAACTATTTTGATGAACTCGATGCCTTTAAAAACTTCCTGCTCCTGAACATCATGATTCCGACAAAGCGCTTCCTGCTTGGTATTCCGTGGCCCGCAGTGGTCGCTATCATCACCATCGCCGGAGCCCGGCTAGGGGGCTGGAAACTGGCGCTGCTTGTCGGCCTGCTCGGGACATTCATCGCGACAATCGGACTGTGGCCGAAAGCCATGGTAACCGTCTACCTTTGTGGTTTGTCGGTCATCATTGCCAGCCTGATCGGCATTCCGATTGGTATGGCCTCGGCACGAAACGAACGGTTGCATAAAATTGTTCAGGTTATTATCGACACACTCCAGACCCTGCCGAGTTTCGTCTATTTAATGCCGGTTGTGATGTTATTCAGGGTTGGCGATTTCGCGGCGATGCTGGCGGTGATTGCCTATGCCGTTGCCCCCGCCATCCGGTATACCGATCACGGCATCCGCAGCGTGCCCCATCATCTTATCGAGGCTGCAATTGCTACCGGATGCACCAAACGTCAAATCCTGTGGAAAGTGCAAATGCCTTTGGCCCTGCCTGAAATCATGCTTGGCATCAATCAAACCATTATGATGGCGCTCAGCATGCTGGTGATCACGGCGCTGGTCGGCACCCGGGATCTTGGTCAGGAAGTTTACATCGCGCTTACCAAAGCAGATATCGGCCGAGGCCTGGTCGCCGGTATTAGCGTTGCATTCATTGCCATAATTGCCGATCGGCTTATCGGCGCATGGAGCACAAAACGCAAATCAGAACTTGGACTGGAATATGAAAATTTCAAATGACTGATGCGGGTAACTACGCTGCGAACCTAAGGTGCTGGTCGGGTCCGGTTGAGCTGATACAGCTGGACGGCGGAATCTCTAATGAAAATTTTCTGATTGAGGACCAAGGCAAGAAATATGTTGCCCGAATTAACGGAGACGTGCCTGAACACGGGGTGCTTCGGATCAACGATTACAATTGCAATCGGGCCGCCGCCACCGTTGGTGTCGCCCCAGCGGTTTTTCATTTTGACGACCGGGCGTTAGTGGTTGACTATGTCGAGAGTAAAACCTTAGGCGAAACTGAAGTGCGTGATGACAAGATGCTGGAACGCATATTGGATCTCGTCAAACGCACCCATCATGATGCGTTTCGCCATGCACGCGGCCCAATTTGTGCGTTCTGGCCGTTCAGGGTTTGCCGCGATTATGCGTTCGTTCTCGAAGAAACAGGCAGCCGAATGACCGGCGACCTTCCAGTGCTGCGCCAGCGTAATGAAAAGCTTGAGAAAGCCGTCGGTCCGATCGAACTGGTGCTCGGGCATAATGACCTTCTGGCGGCGAATTTACTCGATGACGGTGATCGCCTGTGGCTGATCGATTGGGAACATGCTGGATTTACCAGCCCGTTATTCGATCTTGCCAACCTATCGTCCAACAATAATCTTTCGACAAAACAGCAGGAATGGTTGCTTGAGGCTTACTTCGACAAAACCGTAAGCGATGAACTGCGCTATCAATTCCATGCCATGTCCGCGGCATCTCTGCTGCGCGAGGCCATGTGGAGCATGGTATCTGAAACTCAATCGAGTGTCGTATTCGACTACGTCGCGTACTCAAATGACTATCACAGGCGTTTCAACCAGGCCTATGAAACCTTAAAGGACTATCAATGACCGACACCGCCAAATTCCCGTCCCATGCACAAATCGTCATTATCGGCGGTGGGATCATCGGCTGTTCGACGGCCTATCATCTGGGGCAACTGGGCTGGTCTGATGTCGTCCTGCTGGAGACCGGCAAGCTGACCAGCGGCTCGACATTTCATGCCGCGGGTCTGGTCGGACAATTACGTTCAAACGCCAATGTTACACAGTTGCTGAAATACTCGGTCGAACTTTACGCACGGCTTGAGGCAGAAACAGGACAGGCGACGGGATGGAAAAAGAGCGGCTGCCTGCGCCTTGCCTGCAACGATGAGCGCATGACGGACTACAAACGTCAGGCCACAATGGCCCGCAGTTTTGGCCTCGAGATGGATATTCTGAACGCTAAAGAGTGCCAGGACCTATGGCCGATAATGGATGGTTCAGACGTGGTCGGCGGCTGTTTTATGCCAAGCGACGGTCAGGCCAATCCATCAGATATCACCCAGGCACTGGCCATTGGGGCGCGTAAAACCGGCATTAAAATCGTTGAGGACTGCGAAGTTAGTGGCGTACAGATCACCAATGGTCGGGCCAGCGGCATCTCAACCATTCAGGGCGACATCACCTGTGACATCGTTGTTAACTGCGCCGGGCAATGGGCACGGGAAGTCGGCGCGCTGGCCGGGGTTAACGTGCCTCTGATTTCCGTTCAGCACCAGTATATGATCACAGAAGAAATTGAAGGCCTGCCCAAGGACATGCCAACCATCCGTGACCCGGATCGGTTGATTTATTTCAAGGAAGAAGTCGGTGGTTTGGTCGCCGGCGTCTACGAACCCAATCCTATTCCATGGGCCATTGACGGTATCCCAAAGGGTTTTAACTTCACGCTGCTCGACAGCGACTGGGACCACTTCGAACCGGCAATTGAGCAGTGCTTGGAGCGCGTCCCGGCATTGACGAACGTTGGCATCAAGGACCTGGTTAACGGTCCGGAGTCCTTTACACCTGACGGCAACTTCATTCTTGGCGAGGCGCCGGAAGTCACCGGATTTTACGTCGGCGCCGGATTTAATGCTTTTGGTATCGCCTCTGGCGGCGGTGCTGGTAAGGCGCTGGCGGAATGGATTGTCGGTGGCGAGTCGCCGATGGACCTGTGGCCCGTCGATATTAGGCGGTTTGGCCCACATCAATGCGACATTGGTCTGGTCCGCGAACGCACATTAGATCTTTATGCCAAACACTACACCATGCCATGGCCGTTCGAGGAGCATACGTCGGGGCGCCCTTTATTAACCTCTCAACTCTATGAACGGCTCAAGGATCAAGGTGCTTGTTTTGGTGAAAAGATGGGTTGGGAACGCCCCAACTGGTTTGCCCCGGACGGTGTCGAGCCAGTTGATGAATATTCATTCGATCGGCAGAACTGGTTTGAGCACGTTGGCAATGAGCATAAGGCAATTCGCGAACGTGCGGGTCTGTTTGACCAGTCCTCATTTGCCAAATTTGAGATGCGCGGGCCGGATGCCGAAAAGGCGCTGTCATGGATTTGCGCCAATAACGTCAACAAACCCGTTGGCAGCATAATTTACACCCAGATGCTCAACACCCGCGGTGGCATCGAATGCGACTTGACCGTCGTTCGTATGATGGAAAACCTGTATTACATCGTTACCGGAACAGGGTACAGAACGCACGATTTCAGTTGGATAAAGAGAACCATACCGGATGACTGTGATGCCCAATTGGTCGACATAACCGATCAGGGCTTCACCTTGTCGCTGATGGGTCCGAGAGCACGAGACATTCTCGCTGAGGTAACGGATAAGGATGTATCAAACGATGGATTTCCGTTCGGTGCCTGCCGGGAGATCGCCATCGCCGGGGCATCGGTCAAGGCCATGAGAATCACTTATGTCGGCGAACTGGGGTGGGAGCTGCATGGCAATAAGGAAAACGCATTGGCGGTTTACGATGCGCTGATGACGGCCGGTAAAGGTCATGGCATTGTCAACGCAGGATACCGGGCGATCGAAAGCCTGCGCCTCGAGAAAGGGTATCGTGCCTGGGCCGCTGATATCGGCTCTGACTACACACCCTTTGAAGCTGGACTTGGCTGGGCCGTTAAGCTGAAAAGCAACATCTCGTTCCTTGGTCGCGAAGCGATTGTGGAAAAACAAAACGCCCCAAGGCCAAAACAACTGACCTGCTTCACGGTCGATGATCCCGCGGTGGTGTTGCTGGCCCGCGAAACCATTTTCCGAAACGGAGAACGGGTTGGCTGGCTATCGAGCGCCGGATGGGGCTACACGCTTGAGAAAAATATTGGGTACGGCTATGTGCGCAACAGCGAAGGGGTCGATCGCGATTTTATCATGAACGCAAGTTATGAGCTTGAAGTTGCAACAAAACGCATCCCGTGCGCCGTGCATATGGGTCCACTATATGATCCGGGCATGGCGCGTATCAAAAACTGATAGGATTTTAATGGAGGTTTTCGTGGACGAGACAGTCAAAGCAGCGCTGAACCGCATTCCCGCCCTTGCCGACAAACGGAAAGTTGAGGTGACCCGCCTTGGTGGGTTGACCAATCTGGTCTTCCAGATCGTTGAAGGCGAAAACCGCTACGTCCTGCGCATCCCAGGTGACGGGACGGAAGACTATATCAATCGCTCTGTTGAGCTCGCCAATGCCAAGATCGCAGCGACTGCGGGCGTATCGGCCGACATCCTGTTCGCTGATGACAGTGATGGGCTCTTGTTGATGAGATATTTGGGCGAGGCGGAGACCATGTCGCCCTATCTGTTCAAATCCCGCAAAGGCTCGCCGGCAAGAGCCGCATCGGCTCTAAAAAAACTTCATTCCTGCGGTCAGAATTTTCAATCTCGATTTGAGTTGTTTTCAATGATCGATGAGTATCTCGGTATCCTCAAAAAACTCGGTGCGCCGTTACCCGATGGCTACGGTGACATTGTCGAAACCGCCACCCCTGTACGTGAGGCTATCGATGCCAACCCAATCGCCTTGGTTCCAAGTCACTGCGATCCCTTATGTGAAAATTTCCTCGATACGGGTGAGAAAATGTGGATCGTAGACTGGGAGTATTCTGGAATGAACGACCCGTTTTGGGATCTTGGCGACTTGTCCGTTGAAGCCAATTTTTCCCCCGCACAGGATATAGAGATGATGTCCGCCTATTGTGGCGGTGCGTACACAAAATCTCAGTTTGGCCGCATGGTAATCTATAAGGCCATGTGTGACTTACTGTGGACACTCTGGGGCTTGATCCAACATGCAAATGGCAACCCGGCGGAAGATTTCTGGGCATATGCGGTAGGGCGGTTTGATCGCTGCAAACGACTGATGGGATCCGATGGTTTTACGGCACACGTAACATCGATAAATTCCTAAAACCACAATCAACATTTTCGTATCGGAACGGTTTTTCGGGGGGGATAAAATCCAATGTCGTGCTGGAGATCAGCAACATACTCAAACCAGTCCAGTGATCGAATTTGAAGACGTATACTTTACCTGCCGTTCAGATAATGACGCGGTTTGCTAATAACTTCAGGTTACGTGGATTGAGTGGCGCTCGTGACGAAGTTCCTCTGACAGCAAGGGCACAGAACCTTCGAAAACTGTTCGATGATCGTGTGAAAAAGAACTTAAAAGGGTGCTAATTCAGCGCCACGTGAACTCTCACGTTAATCATTGGTTGCGGCATCCAGTTGAATGGCTTGGCCGTGCGGTGTGTTCAAATAAGCACGGCGCCATTGTTCTTTGCGGTCATCAATCTCTGCCAAAGCAGAAATATTTTTATCAATAACAATTTTCTCCAACGCCTTTAACCAATGTTCATAATAAGAATTTCCCAAATCCAGGTCACCGGTGCGCTGCGCTGCCGAAATTTCCCGGCTTAATGTATCCGCCCACTCAGACCACGTAAAATGTCCCTGTTCATATAGTGCAATCACCAATCCAAATGCTTGTGCTTCCCATGGCTCTTTAAACACCGGCCCATCAGAATCGTGGGGCTGATACGGAAGAGAGGTTAACTCTGCCATATGGCAGGCTCCAGATGGGGTTCCCATAAGTCGACAAAAACACCTTCAGTTTCAGGCGCACCGTTTCCCCATAACGCGTCTGCGGAAAACCACACAGAATACAAATGAGCACCGTCATCGGGTCCATGGGCTGCACGGTCTGGAAATACGTGGAAACCGAGGTACCGAGCGACTTTTCCACGATGCCCGCGAACATATCGCGGTGCTCTGGTATGCCCTTGCGTATAACTATTGATCACCTTAACCGGCACACCGGCTCCGTAACTGGGTTCAATCTCCGTTGCACGGATTGAGGGACCTCCCTTAGCCAGGATTGCCGGAACATCTTGCGCACCTGGCGCATTCAAATCTGATTTTGTATTTGCTGTAGTATCCACTTTGCCGGACGCAAGTTCCTGTTCTGTCAGCAAATTTTTCTCTACCAACAAAGTCTCTAGCCCGACCAGCCAGTTCTCATAATATGTATTACGAATGTAGTCCGCAGGGTTTTGCCGTTCGCGGGCATGTCTGCCCATATCAATGTTCCACTGGCCAAGCATTCCTGTAGCCACTGTCATGGCGAATACCCGTTTCTCCCACTCACTATGAAATATGGGCTCTTCCAATTCCGCTTCAGGGTTAATTGGACCCAGTCCATGCATCCCACCAAGATCATGTCCGCCATCCATCAGGAAATCTCCACATCGTCAATTGACCGAGCAAACTCAACTCCAATCATGGAATTGCGTGATACCAGTTTCCGAAGATCTCCCTCGCTCCAGTTGTCTGTACCATCTGGCCGGGCAGGGATTACCAGATACCGCATTTCTGAAGTTGAGTCCCAAACCCGCACGTCAACATCATCATTCAACTTTGTTCCGAATTCCGCTAATACACCGCGTGGATCGCTAACGGCGCGTGATCTGTAGGGTGCCGACTTATACCAAACCGGCGGCAACCCCAACACTGTCCACGGATAACAGGAACACAATGTACAGACGACCAGATTATGGACTGTATCTGAGTTCTCAACTGCGACGAGATGCTCTCCTTGACGCCCGACATACCCTAGTCCCTCAACGGCGGCTGTTGCATCCGACATCAGAAGATCGTGATAGTCACTATCGGTCCATGCCTTGGCGATTACTTCAGCACCATTGCGCGGCCCAACCTTGTTTTCGTACGTATCAATAATTTCATCAAGAGCGGCAGGGTTAACCAAACCTTTCTCGACAAGCAGGCTCTCTAGCGCCTTAACGCGAAGTTCCAATTCGGAGGGAGGTTCGGTGTGGTCGTGTCCGTCGTGTGGCATTGGATAGGGTCCTGTTTCTCAATAATTTTGCAATTAGTCATCTACCTAATATCGTCCTAAAATACACGCGCCTATAATTTGATCAACGGCGTAATGCAGACGCCTTTACCATCCTTCAAAAATTCTATTCAGTTAAACGCCGCCCGTCTTTCTGTTACCGCGGGAAGGGAGACGGCGGTGCGAACAGTTGGCTCCCCTGAAACGCGCCAACGTCGCCTCCTTCAGGAATGGACCACAACGTTCCGTCCGCCAGCACGATCTCATGAGCAGCCGCACTGCCGCGGCATAAACTTTCGTGCTCAAGTCTGAAATCTCCGGCCATCGCACTGACGAAGCAAGGGCTTCCTGTTTCTGCCTCACCGATGTCATAGCCCATATTTCTGAGGTTATTTGGATAATCTTGATGGCCAATCACGTCGTTAAAAAATTTGATATCCAATTCTTGCCATTCGCGGGTGAACTGTTTTCTTTGATCATAAGGATCCGCAGGCGGGATCGATGCACCTTTACCAAAAAACGGTTTAGCCGGGACGCACATTTCCTGGTCTTCAAATTCGCCATGATTGCCGGGATCACAGTATTCGATAGCATTGTTGAAATGATGGAATCGGGACAACTGTTTTTTCGTAACTGCCCAGGTAGCTGATTGCCGGGGGTTGTGTGGGCAAATTTTGCAGGTTTGATGTGCTTGATGCGTATGTTTT
>WASW01087474.1_pt1 | contig 18385 bp, 18 predicted proteins | sample 5698521 | NCBI WGS metagenome assembly WASW01 (sample SAMN11175560, study PRJNA528189) | sponge metagenome | isolation source: marine sponge | host: Leucetta | place: Antarctica: Western Antarctic Peninsula, King George Island | collected 2013-01
CCTAACCATTAAAGGTATTTATGGGCGTGAGATCTTTGAAACTTGGTACAAAGGGTTGATGATGGTGCAAAGCGGCTTACCACTGATGGATATCATCACCCATCGTTTCCATTACACAGATTTTCAAAAAGGTTTCGACGTTATGCTTTCGGGTGAATCAGGTAAAGTGATTTTAAACTGGGAAGATTGATTTTAAAGCATCAATAATTAAGGTTAACAATGAGTTTTAAAAAAGCAAAACTGAGCATTGCTCAAGATTTAGAAGACATTAAAAAAGCTGAGCTATGGAAGACTGAAAGATATATCAGTTCTGACCAGAAAAATATTATCAAGCTAGCAGATGGCAGTGAAGTCATTAATATGTGCGCCAATAACTATTTGGGCCTAGCAAACAGCCCCGAGCTTATTCAATCTGCCAAAGATGGTTTAGACCGTTGGGGCTTTGGATTAGCTTCTGTCAGGTTTATTTGTGGTACGCAAACTTTACACAAAACGCTAGAACAAAAAGTCTCTGAATTTCTCGGTATGGAAGACAGCATACTGTATGCCGCATGTTTTGATGCCAATGGCGGTTTGTTTGAATCGATACTCACAGCTGAAGATGCTGTGATCTCAGATGAGCTAAACCATGCCTCCATTATTGATGGTGTGCGCTTATGTAAAGCAGCACGCTACCGCTATAAAAATAATGACATGACTGATTTACGCGCCAAACTAATTGAAGCGAAAGAAAATAACGCGCGCCGCATTCTGATTACCACTGATGGCGTGTTTTCTATGGATGGCACTGTTGCACAACTTGATAAAATTTGTGATTTAGCCGATGAGTTTGATGCCATCGTGCATCACGATGATTGTCACGCAACAGGCTTTATGGGCAAAACAGGCCGCGGTGTGCATGAATATAAAGGCGTGATGGATAGAGTCGATATAATCACCAGCACATTTGGTAAAGCATTAGGTGGTGCGTCTGGTGGTTTTACTGCTGGTAGAAAAGAAATTATTGATATGCTGCGCCAACGCTCTCGTCCTTATCTGTTCTCTAACACCGTCGCACCTTCCATTTGTGCGGCAACACTTAAAGCATTAGAAATGCTATCTAATTCAACAGCACTTAGAGACCGCCTAGAGGAAAATACACACTACTTTAGAAAAGGCATGCAAGCAGCAGGTTTTGACGTAGATGATGGTGATCACCCGATCGTACCTGTAATGCTAGGAGATGCAAAATTAGCGCAAGAGATGAGTACTAAATTATTAGCTAAAGGTATTTACGCCATTGGCTTCTTTTACCCTGTTGTACCAAAAGGAAAAGCGAGAATTAGGACGCAGATATCTGCTAAGCATACGCAAGAAGATTTAGATAAAGCGATTGCAGCTTTTACTGCTACCCATGCAGAAATAACGGCTTAAAACGAATAGCGCTAGTTGCTGCAAAGTGAGTGATTAAATCAAATAAAAAAGCCTAGTCATCTCTGAACTAGGCTTTTGAATTTGGTAGGGACTGCGGGGGTCGAACCCGCGACAAATGGATTAAAAGTCCACTGCTCTACCAACTGAGCTAAATCCCCATTTTATTACAGCAAGATTTAGGTTGTAGCCCAAAAATGCAAGAACGCGATTATGCTGGAAAGTCGCGTCTTGGTCAATATCGTTTCGTGCTTTAAATGGGTTTATTTAGAAAATACTTAAAAACGGACGTAAAAAAATTGCTAAAACGATTCAACACGGTCTGTTATCACATACCAGGCAGCTTGCCACCCATTAATCCGCCCATCCCACGCATCATTTTTGCCATGCCGCCTTTACTAAACATTTTCATCATTTTTTGCGTTTTTGCAAACTGCTGCAGCATTCGATTCACCTCTTGCACTTGCACACCGCTACCCGCAGCAATACGCTTTTTACGCGTGGCTTTAATCAATTCTGGCTTGCGTCTTTCTAAAGGCGTCATGCTATTAATAATGCCTTCTATATGGCCCAATGATTTTTCAGCATCGGCATTATTCACTTGCGATGCCATGTTTGCCATTTGAGCAGGCATTTTATCCATCAATGCATCCATGCCACCTATTTTTCGCATTTGTACCATTTGTGATTTGAAATCTTCTAAATCAAATTTACTACCCGATTTAATTTTGTCGGCGACTTTTTTCGCCTCATCCATATCAACATTTTTATGTGCTTGCTCAATCAGTCCAAGCACATCGCCCATGCCCAAAATGCGGCTAGACATACGATCTGGATGAAACGGCTCTAAGCCATCTACTTTCTCGCTAACACCAATAAATTTGATCGGCTGTCCTGTGACATGCCGCACAGAGAGTGCCGCGCCACCACGCGCATCACCATCCAACTTAGTAAGTACGACTCCCGTTAATGGTAAGGTATCTCCAAAGGCTTTTGCCGTATTAACTGCATCTTGCCCTTGCATTGCATCCACGACAAACAGCGTTTCGACTGGCTTAAGTTGAGTATGCAGCATTTTTATTTCAGCCATCATGGCTTCATCAATACCCAGCCGGCCGGCCGTATCAAAAATCACCACGTCGTAATAATTTGTTTTGGCATACGTTAATGTTTGTGCTGCAATATCACTTGGCTTTTGCGCTGCATTGCTATCGAAACAATCGACATCTAACTGTTTAGCGAGCATCTGCAATTGTGTAATGGCAGCAGGACGATAAACATCCGCACTGGCTAATAACACTTTTTTCTTTTGTGCTTTAAGCAACTTAGCTAATTTGGCAGCGGTTGTTGTTTTACCAGACCCTTGCAAACCAGCCATTAAAATAATTGCTGGTGGCTCGGCAGCTAGGTTAAGTTCAACATTCGCTTTACCCATCAGTTCAGTCAGCTCGTCATTCACAACCTCAATAACAGCTTGGCCTGGCGCAAGACTTTGCAATACTTCACGGCCTTGTGCGCGTGCTTTTACTTTTGCAATAAAGTCTTTAACCACAGGCAACGCTACATCAGCTTCTAACATAGCCATACGCACTTCGCGCATGGCATCACTAATATTTTCTTCTGTCAGCCTAGCTTGGCCACGTAAGTTTTTAATAACGCCTTGTAAACGGCCTGTTAAATTTTCTAACATATTTGTACCATTCTTTTTTGAACCATCCTATTTAAACCATCTCATTAATTTGCACTAATTTTACATCATGCTATGCGTTTTAGCTGAGTTTTGACATAATTGCAGCATGCAGCATTTATTTCCATATCTAGTCGTCGCCTTTATTTATCTAGCCATTGCCGCGGACTTTTGGCGCACTGCAAAACTTGCGCCCTCAAGTGATGCTTCAGCACAACCCCTCAAATTACACGCCGCCATGATTGCGTTAGGCTTAGCCTTACATGGTTGGCTACTTTACCGAGATATTTTTGCAGTTGGTGAGTTTAACTTTGGCCTTTATTACGCACTATCGGCCATTCTTTGGCTGACGGCGCTGATTTATTGGTTTGCCAACCTAAAACATCAATTACACAGCTTGCAGGCTTTTGTATTACCACCGGCCGCTATATTTGTTGTTTTGTCCGCCTTTGCGATTGAAGGTTATAACCCGCCACATGTCGACACTTCTTTATTCATGGCGCATGTTGTCATTGCCATTTTGGCTTATAGCTTGTTTACCTTTGCTGCTTTGCATGCCCTATTGATGGCAGTGGCCGAACGCAGCTTACATAACAAACCAACGTTGATTAAACTACCAAGCTTTCCACCGCTGATCATTATGGAAAGCTTATTATTTAAAGTGATTGGTTTCGGGTTTGTTTTATTAACACTTACTTTAATCAGTGGCATGCTGTTTTCTGAGCAGGTTTTTGGCAGGCCATTGCAATTTAGCCATAAAATCATTTTCTCTATTGCTAGCTGGTTTATTTACGGTTGGCTGCTATTTGGGCGTTACCAGTACGGCTGGCGCGGCAAAACAGCGGTTCGCTGGACCTTAGCTGGCTTCGGCCTGCTTTTACTCGCCTACATCGGCTCTAAGTTTGTGTTAGAAGTGCTGCTTAAACAATAAAACAATATTATTGCAGGCTGATTGATGGCCAACCATTTTGGTTAGCATGGTCCGTTAATTTCTCATCTGCATTCACTGCCACAGGATTTGTCACCTGTTTCATTAATGGCAAGTCATTATAAGAATCACTATAAAAATAACTGACTGCAAAATCTGTTAAGGCCTGTTCACGTACTGCCAACCACTGGTTTAATCGCGTTACTTTACCTGCTTGAAAACTAGGCTCACCCAGTACAGCCCCCGTATATTGCCCATCAACCATTTCTGGTTCTGTCGCTATTAAATGCTCAATACCGTAAGCGGCCGCAATGGGCGCTGTTACAAAACTATTGGTTGCCGTAATAATCAAGCATAAGTCACCTGCTGCCTTATGCTTATCGACCAATGCTTGCGCTTTGGCTGTCATCATCGGCCGAATCACATTATCCATGTATTTCACATGCAATTCATCCAAAAAGCTTTTAGCGTGTTGTGATAATGGCTGTAATTGGAATTTTAAAAATTCATTAATATCCAAACAACCATTTTTGTAATCTAAATAAAATTGCTCATTACGGTCGTGATGTGTTTTCTCATCTAACAAGCCTTCGCTAATTAAAAACAAGCTCCAGTTATAATCACTATCCCCATTTAATAAAGTGTTATCTAAATCAAACAATGCTAAATTTTGTGTTTTATTCATCTGTTTTTAAATTTCTTTATTATCTACCGTTAGTACTAATAATACGCCCAGCAAAATAACCGCCAAACCAATCGCAATGCCTAACCATTCTTGCCCTGTGATTCTGTGGCCCCACAGTGACGAAAATATCGCCATCCATATAGGCGCGGTGGCTATTGATAGCGCGGCAATACTTGATGAGACAGTTTGCTGTACATAACAAACCGTACCATTACCCACAGCTGGCAATAACAACCCGACCACAGCTGCGCCTAACCATTGCTGTCGCGTAGGCCATCTATTGCAACAACAGCGTCAAATTGCGACCACAGCTGCGCCTAACCATTGCTGTCGCGTAGGGTTAGCTGCGCCTAAGTAACGCATCACACTATACAAAATAACCCCTGCAATCGTAAAACGCACACCACCTAGCAGAAATGGTGGAAAACTCTCAATACCAAAGCGGATCGCTAAATAAGTTGAACCCCAAATAAAATAGGTACAAAAAAGCGCTAGAACAATGAGTAATGTTTGGTTTTTATTCGACATTTAGCGTATTTAAATCATATCGAGCCGTTCGTATCTCTATGTTAAATCGAGCAAAGACGAAGCACACGAGCGCTGACAGTACCATTAGTACGACACGCGAGTGCAACAATATATTGGCACGGTTTAACAGAGCATCATACTTGTGGGTTTAATTTATCAGACTTAGTATGCAACTTATTCAAAGCGCCCAAATAAGCCTTAGCTGAAGCAATCACAATATCAGTATCTGCACCTTGCCCATTCACAATGCGGCCTCCTCTAGACAAACGCACCGTTACTTCACCTTGCGCATCTGTACCACTGGTGACGTTATTAACTGAATAAAGCAATAACTCGGCACCGCTGTTTACAATGTTTTCAATGGCTTTAAAGCTTGCATCAACTGGGCCTCCGCCATCGGATTCGGCTTTTTTTTCATCGCCTGAATCGCTAATCGTAATATTAGCATGTGGCACCTCGCCTGTTTGTGAAGCCACTTGCAAGTAAACAAGCTTATAGGTTTCTTTTGTTTTAGACACAAACTCATCGCTCACTAAAGCATGCAAATCTTCATCAAAAATTTCAGACTTTTTATCGGCTAAATCTTTAAACCTTGCAAAAGCGGAATTTAATGCGTCTTCACTCGATAACTCGACACCTAATTCTTTTAAGCGCGTTCTAAATGCATTTCGCCCTGACAATTTACCCAAAGTTAATTTGTTTGTGTTCCAGCCAACATCTTCTGCACGCATAATCTCGTACGTTTCACGATGTTTTAATACACCATCTTGGTGAATGCCACTTTCATGCGCAAACGCATTAGCACCCACAATTGCCTTATTAGGCTGAACCGGATAACCCGTAATCGTAGAAACTAATTTAGAGGTTGGCACGATTTGTGTCGTATCAATGCGCGTATCCAAATTGAAAAAGTCTTGACGCGTTTTAACTGCCATCACGACTTCTTCTAAGCTTGCATTTCCGGCCCGCTCGCCTAAACCATTAATCGTACATTCAACTTGGCGTGCACCATTAGCCACAGCCGACAATGAATTTGCTACCGCCATGCCTAAATCATTATGGCAGTGCGTTGACCACACAACTTTATCGGCGTTTTTGACGCGCTTAATCAATCCTGCCATGCGCTCACCCCAGGGTGCAGGGATAGAGTAGCCAACAGTGTCTGGCACATTAATTGTTGTGGCACCTGCTTCAATCACGGCATCAAATACACGCACTAAAAAGTCCATCTCAGATCGCACCGCATCTTCAGCAGAAAACTCCACATCATGTGTATATTCCAATGCCCATTTTACCGCTTGTACTGCACGCTCAACCACTTGATCTTCCGTCATGCGAAGCTTGTTTTCCATATGAATTTTACTGGTCGCAATAAACGTATGAATACGACCATTTTTTTCATCATGTTGCATCGCAGGCGTAATGGCTTCGCCAGCACGGCGCACATCATTCTCACTTGCGCGAGCAAGTGAGCAAACAGTGGAATTGTTAATTAAACCTGCAATCGCATGGATGGCATCAAAATCGCCTGGGCTTGCCGCTGCAAAGCCAGCCTCAATCACATTCACACCCAATTTTTCTAGTTGCCGTGCAATGCGAATTTTTCCTTCTTTGGACATCGCAGCGCCTGGGCTTTGTTCGCCATCACGCAACGTCGTGTCAAAAATAATAATTTGCTCATGTTTCATGTTGTTTTCCAATACTCAATAATCGAATTTTAACCGCCTACCATTTAACTATCTATAGCTAATGTAGCGCGAGTGCAATAATACTGATGTGGGGAGGTATTTTTAGTGTGCGCTGGCGCGCAGCAGTACTAAGCTTGTGCGTAACAAGCTTGCAAAAGTGTGAGTAACTTGAGATGAAAATTCAATCAACATAGAGACAGTATAGTAATTTTTTAATTATTTTTCAAGCGCATAGCTAGCTAAATCATCAATCTTTATCGTTATGACGTTTGAGTTTTGATTTGACCCACAAATAATAGCCAGACAGCGCATAAACCAGCACAACTGTAAACAACACCTCTGGCGGACTATAAGAGATCAGCACAAAGACCAACATAATGGCTAAAACAGCCACGAAAGGCACACTTTCTCTCAGGTTAATGTCTTTACCACTATAAAAATTTAAATCACCTACCATAGAGCCTGCTGCAAATATGGTTAAACCCCAAGCTAACCACTGTATTTTAATCGCGCCAAAAAATATTTCACGCCCCGAAATGCCGTACTCATAAGAAACCCAAACAAAACCAGCTAGCAAAGCGGCGGCGGCGGGGCTAGGTAAGCCTTGAAAAAACCGTTTGTCTTGAAAAGGATCTTCTATTTTAGTGTTAAACCTTGCTAACCTAAGCGCCGCGCACGCACAATAAATAAAGGCCGCAATCCAGCCCAGTTTGCCTAGCGGCTTTAGTGCCCATACGTACATAATCAACGCAGGTGCCACACCAAAAGACACCATATCAGACAAGCTGTCATACTCAGCACCAAATGCACTTTGTGTATTGGTCATACGTGCAACACGGCCATCTAAACCATCCAATACCATCGCAATAAAAATAGCAATGGCTGCTAGCTCGTATTTAGAGTTCATTGCGCTGACGATAGCAAAAAAACCGCTGAACAGCGCAGCTGAAGTGAACAAATTAGGTAATAAATAAATACCACGTTCACGTAAGCGACTTTTCGTATTTTGCGCATCTATGTCACCCTGTTCTGGGCGCTGATTTAATTCAGTCATGCAATCAATCCAATAAAATTTGATTAAGTATAGATCAAGCACACCTTAATTCGTAAAGATTTATCAAATTAAACAAGTTCAAAAAGGCCATTATCAGCATTTAGTCGTAAAAAACACAGTGAAAATCTAATCTCTCTCGTATGGTAGTATCGCGCTAAACAAATCGTTGTAATACCAACCGTTTCAATATTTTAGTTAACACAAACCAGTCACATGAAATTTACCCTACACAAAACTGATGGCCCTGCCCGTCGCGGCACTGTTCATCTCAACCATGGCGATGTGCAAACACCCGCTTTTATGCCAGTGGGCACTTATGGCTCAGTTAAAGCCATGTCACCCGTTGAGCTTAACGAGATCAATGCGCACATCGTACTTGGCAACACTTTTCATCTATGGTTACGCCCAGGGTTAGACGTCATAGCAGCCCATGGTGGCTTACACCAGTTTATGGGGTGGGATAAGCCTATCCTCACTGATTCAGGTGGTTTTCAGGTATTTAGCTTAGGTGCCATGCGAAAAATCAGTGAAGAAGGTGTGAAGTTTCAAAGCCCGATCAATGGCGACACTTGCTTTTTAACGCCTGAAGAATCGATGCGCATTCAAAAAGTGTTAAATGCAGACATCGTGATGATTTTTGATGAATGCACCCCGCACCCTGCCACGCACCAAGAAGCCAGTGACTCTATGCAACTTTCGCTGCGCTGGGCAAAACGAAGTAAAGATGCACACCAAGGCAATGACAATGCACTTTTCGGCATTATTCAGGGCGGCATGTATGAAGACCTGCGCGACATTTCACTCAACACATTAATCAATATTGGTTTTGATGGCTTTGCCATTGGTGGTTTATCTGTCGGAGAGCCTAAAGAAGATATGAAACGTATTCTTGGGCACACCGCACCTAAAATGCCGCAAGATAAACCGCGCTATTTAATGGGTGTTGGCACACCAGAAGATTTGGTTGACGCGGTCTCTCACGGCATTGATATGTTTGATTGCGTGATGCCAACCCGCAATGCGCGCAATGGCTGGTTATTTACGCAATATGGCGATATAAAGATTAAAAATGCCTCGTACAAAACTGATATGCGGCCACTAGATGCTGATTGCAATTGCTACACTTGCCAGAATTTTACGCGGTCTTATCTACATCACCTATATAAAGTTGGTGAGATTTTAGGTGCCCGTTTAAATACCATTCATAATTTGCATTATTACCAAGTGCTGATGCAAGGGATGCGTGATGCAATTGAAGAAAATACATTTGAAACATTTAAGCATACATTTACGACCAAGCGGGCTCAATCCAAATCCTGATTGCTTGTCATAGCACCTTCTCATCTCTGATGTTTTTTGTAGTCTAATTAAGAATGGTTTTTATTGGCGTTATCATTAAAATTCCTTTTATAATCAATAACTAATATAAAATATTAGGTTGCTTTTAAATGTAGAAATACGTACCATAGGCACAATACCTAAGAAGGAGAGTAATAATGAAGGGCGACAAAAAAGTCATTGATATTTTGAATCACCTATTAACAGGTGAACTAACGGCTAGTGATCAATATTTAATTCATGGCGAGATGGTTTCAGATTTAGGGTTACCGCAATTGGCGGCGCACATGCTGCATGAATCTGAGCATGAACACTTACACGCAAAACTAATCATTCAGCGCATATTGTTTTTAGAAGGTATGCCGAACGTGGCTAAGCGTGAGGCACTTAATATTGGTAAGCACGTTAAAGCAATGCTCGAATCTGATTTAGCGCTTGAATATAGCGTTGTAAAACACCTCAAAGAAGCCATTGAAGGTTGCGAAAAAGCTAATGACTTTGTCACTAGAGATATGTTGGTCACACAATTAGATGATACGGAAATGGACCATGCTTACTGGCTTGAAAAGCAGCTTAAGCTTATTAAACTAGTTGGCCTAGAGAATTACCAACAAAGCCAAATGAATGATGCGCCTGCTGCATAAGGAAATAAGATGAAAACAGATAAAAAGATAATAGCAGCACTTAACCAAGTGCTTAAAAATGAATTAACTGCGATTAACCAGTACTTTTTACATGCCCGCATGTTTAAAAACTGGGGGTTAGAAAAGCTTAATGACTACCAATACAAACAATCCATCCGCACCATGAAAGAGGCGGACAAAGTGATTGAGCGTGTATTATTTTTAGAAGGTTTGCCTAACTTACAGCTATTGGGGAAATTGCTCATTGGTGAAAATGTAGTTGAATGCTTGGCAGGTGACTTAAAGCTTGAGTGCGACATCAATAGGCCTGCACTCATTGAGGCAATTGCCTTATGTGAAGAAATGCAAGATTTTGTGAGCCGTGAGTTATTTGAAGATTTGTTAGACGCTTGTGAAGAAGCGATTGATTGGTTAGAAACCCAGCAAACACTGATTAGTGATGTCTCGCTACCAAACTACTTACAAGCCCATATCGAATCTGAAGCTGACTAAGGTTTTAGCATTTAACATAGTATTTAGCACTGTGCAGTCAACACCGTGTAATCAACACTATAGGCCACTTATGCGGCCTTATTGTTTGCTACCTTGCAAGCAAAGTTGCTTGACAAATCATATGTAAACGATAACAATTCTCAATATCGTTACTACTATTTAATTTATATTATGTATGTTTGCATTTGTAATGCTGTCACCGAAAAGCAAGTGAATGAGGCTATCGATGCCGGCGCAAAAACTGTTAAAGCATTGAACAGCCAATTAGGTATTGCTACGCAATGCGGCTCATGCGTGGGCTGTGCAAAAGCATGTCTTGCAAAAGCAAGAAAGCAAAAATCAGAAAACAAACCAACTAACGTATTCTCTATCTCAAAACAAGCAGCAGCATAGCTTTCTTTTATACGTTAATTATCATCTGCATATCAGATTGACTCCCCAAGTTCTCAGTAGCACCTATATTATCTATATGCACACAGCATGCTCAGCTATACAAGTCTGTGTTAAAATCCTGCCTTAAATTTTAGTTGTTACTGATAGGAAAAATTCAATATGTTTATTGCTAACGCATATGCAGCATCAGCGCCAGGTGGTGATTTATTAGGTTTTGCACCAATGATTGTCATTTTTGTTTTATTTTACTTTATGTTGATTCGCCCACAGATGAAGCAAGCTAAAGAACACAAAGCCATGGTTGCTGAACTAAAAACAGGCGATGAAGTAACAACTACAGGTGGTGTGATTGGCAAAATCACTAAAATTGATGATCACTTTGTCAGTATTGAAGTCGCAGCAAATACAGTGATTAATGTACAGAGACATGCTGTACAAACTTTACTACCGCCCGGCACATTTAAGTCTATTTAACTATTTCAGCCATCCTTACATTATTTAAGTATTAAGCGAGCGACAACATGAACCGCTATCCTAAGTGGAAGTATATTTTAATTGCTGTTTCCGTACTCATCGGATTGCTATACGCCCTCCCTAATTTATATGGGGAGTCGCCAGCTGTTCAGATTAGTCCTGCTAAAGTTTCACTGAAAGCAGATACAGCCTTACTTGAAAAAGTAGAAGCGGCTCTAAGTTTAGCTGATATTAAATTTGATGGTATTTTCTTAGATGCTAACGGTGTTAAGGTTAGATTTAACACCCCAGATGATCAGCTAAAAGCCAAAGATAAACTCATCAGTAATTTAGGCAAAGACTACACCGTTGCGCTTAACTTACTATCCCGCACGCCTAACTGGTTACTCAATATTGGCGCAAAACCCATGTATTTGGGTCTAGATTTACGTGGCGGAGTGCATTTCTTACTACAAGTTGATGTTGATGCTGCGCTAACAAAATCTGCTGAAAGTAGCGTCGGTGATTTTCGTACAACATTACGTGGCAAAAAGATCAATTACACTGGCGTCTCACGTGATGGTCAAAAAGTTGTTGTGGATTTTGAAAGTGAAACAGAGCGAGAAAAAGCGAATAAGCTTTTAAGCAATGACTACCCTGATTTAACTTATCGCGAAAGTGGTAGTGGTAAAGCGCTGCAGTTAATAGCAGTTTCTGGCGCTGCTGCACAAAAACAAATTCAAGAATTTGCGCTCAAGCAAAACTTACAAACGCTACATAACCGTATTAATGAGCTTGGCGTGGCTGAGCCAATTGTGCAACAACAAGGCTTAGACCGTATTGTTGTGCAGCTACCTGGCGTACAAGATACGGCAAAAGCGAAAGAAATTTTAGGCCGTACAGCGACTTTAGAAATTCGCATGGTAGATGAAGATAAAACAGATATTGCAACATTAGAGAAAGCCGCTGCCGGGCAAGTGCCATTTGGTGATGAGCTCTATCAAGACCGTGAAGGCCGCCCTATTTTAGTAAAGAAAAGCGTTGTATTAACCGGTGACCGTATTACAGATGCCGGGCCAGGTGTTAATCAACAAACAGGCGGTGCCGTTGTCAACGTCACACTGGATGGCCGTGGTGCTGGTATTTTTAAAAACGTCACGCGTGACAATGTGGGTAAGCGCATGGCGATTTTACTCATCGAAAAAGGCAGTACTGAAATTATTACCGCACCTGTGATTAATGAAGAAATTGGCGGTGGTCGCGTGCAAATATCTGGCATGGGTAGCCCGCAAGAGGCGACAGATGTTGCGCTACTACTACGTGCTGGCGCATTGGCCGCACCAATGGAAATTATTGAGGAACGTACTGTTGGCCCTAGCATGGGTCAAGAAAACATTGAAAGTGGCGTGAACTCTACCCTCTGGGGCTTTGCTGCGATTGCAATCATGATGATGCTTTATTACATGTTATTTGGCGTTGTATCAGTAACAGCATTAGCCATTAATTTACTATTACTGGTTGCATTGTTGTCTATGCTGCAAGCAACGCTCACCTTACCTGGTTTAGCGGCGATTGCACTCGCATTGGGCATGGCGATTGATGCGAACGTACTGATTAATGAGCGTATACGTGAAGAACTACGCAATGGCAACACGCCGCAAGCCAGTATTAAAGCAGGTTATGACAGAGCATTTGGCACCATTGTCGACTCCAACATTACAACCATGATTGCGGGTATTGCACTGTTCTTGTTCGGTACAGGGCCAATTAAAGGCTTTGCTGTCGTACACGTGTTAGGGATTATGACTTCAATGTTTAGTGCCGTGATGATTTCACGAGGCATGGTAAATCTGTTCTACGGTTACCGCCGTAAGATTGATAAATTGTCGATTGGCCAAGTTTTTAAGCCAAAAAAATAAGCAAGTTAACTGATTCAAATATATTTAAACAAAACGAGTTAATAGAGCCAATATTATGGAATTCTTTAGAATTAAAAATGACATCCCGTTTATGAGTTATGGCCGTTTAACGACGACCATCTCACTTGTAACATTTATACTGGCGGTGTTCTTTTTAGCAACCCGCGGCCTTAACTACGGTGTCGATTTTACTGGTGGCACTATCATGGAAGTGTCTTATCCTGAATCGGCCGACCTAGAAAGCATTCGCGCAGCCATTGATGGCATCAACTTAAAAGATGCTACTGTGCAAAATTTTGGTACCAGTCGTGACGTGCTGATTCGGTTACCAATCAAAAAAGAGCTTTCTATTGCGCAGCTATCTGAGCAAGTAAGCGCAGCACTCAGAACAGCAGATGCCAATGTTGAAGTGCGTCGCGTTGAGTCTGTAGGCTCTCAAGTAGGTGAAGAGCTATATGAAAGTGGCGCTTTGGCGCTCTTATTGGTGCTAGTTGGCATTATGGCTTACTTAGCATTACGTTTTGAGTGGCGTTTTGCCGTCGCTGCCATTATCGCCAATATGCATGACGTCATTATTATAATTGGCTTTTTTGCATTTTTCCAATGGGATTTTAACTTAACCGTATTAGCAGCGATTTTAGCGGTGCTTGGTTACTCAGTAAACGAATCCGTTGTGGTGTTTGACCGCGTACGTGAAAATTTCCGAAAAATGCGTAAAGCAAACACTGTGCAAGTCATCGACAATGCCATTACACGTACCCTTTCCCGTACCGTGATTACGCATACCTTAACACTCACCATGGTCGGCTCAATGCTATTGTTTGGCGGCGAAGTGCTGCACTATTTCTCTCTAGCGCTAACCATTGGCATTTTATTTGGTATTTATTCTGCTGTTCTGGTTGCTTGCCCTGTGGCGCTACGGTTAGGCGTTAGTCGTGCAAACTTAATTGGTGATGTTGAAAAGAAAAAAGAAAATCCAGAAGAAGAAAATTTTGTTTAATTGCGTATTTTTCAAACCGCTCACAACGCATCCCACTCGATTATCCGCTGATGCACAACGAAATCATTAACACTGCATCGGTTTACGGTTACACTAAACACATCATCATTAAAGACTTAACCCTACTTGGATAATATTCCTTTATCTTGGCAATTCGGCATTCTTGTCGGTTTATTAGTGATATCCGCTTTTTTTGCAATGTCTGAAACGGCATTGATGTCAATTAATCGCTACCGCTTACGTCACCTTGCAAAACAAGGCCATAAGGGCGCAAAACTGACCAGCGCACTATTACTCAAAACTGACCAATTATTAGGCGTCATTTTACTGTGTAATAACTTTATCAACACTGCACTAGCCACGCTCGTCACTGTCATTACCGTTAACTTTCTGGGCGAAGGTGAATGGGTGCTTATGTTAAGCACGGTCACTGTTACGTTCGCTATTTTAATTTTTAGTGAAATTTCTCCTAAAATTATCGCAGCAGCACATGCTGAAAAAATTGGTATATTTTGTAGCTACATCCTTTATCCGTTACTTAAAGTACTCTATCCCGTTGTTTGGTTTGTAAACCTTTTTGTTGAAGCTTGGTTAAAGTTACTAGGTGTTAAAGTCAGCTTTAGCGAAGGCACGGAATTGCTGAGCATGGATGAGCTACGCAGTATCGTCACAGATGCTGGTAAGTTTTTACCCAATAAACACCGCAGCATTCTGCTTAATCTGTTTGAATTAGAAAAAATTACTGTTGATGATGTGATGACTGCGCATACGCTAGTCGATGTGGTTGATTTTGATGATCCGATTGACGATATTGTGCAACACATCATCAGCAGCCACCATACCCGCGTGCCCGTACGCGAAGGTGCAAAAGAAGAAATTACCGGCATTATTCATATTCGCAAAAGTATGAACAAATTACATTTACACCATCAAGATGCGGAATTTGATAAAGCGGCATTAAGAGCAACATTTGAAAAGCCGTATTTTGTGCCCTCTGGCACTCCGCTCTATAGCCAGATCCAACAGTTTCAAGAACATAAAGAACGTATAGCCATCGTTGTAGATGAATATGGTGAATTCAAGGGTCTTATTACGCTAGAGGATATTCTTGAAGAAGTCATTGGTGACTTTACAACACAATCACCAAGCCGCATGAGTGATTATCACCAAGAAAAAGATGGTAGCTGGCTAGTTGGCGGCAGCAGCTTATTACGCGAACTGAATAAAAAACTAAGTTTAAACCTACCGTTAAACGGCCCACGTACACTTAATGGCTTAGTATTAGAACATTTCCAAGACATTCCTGATGCGGGCACAAGCTTTAGAATTAGTGGTCATACGCTAGAAATCGTACAAACCCAAGACAGAATCGTCAAAAGCGTCAAAATCTTCCCTTAATCTTTCATTTTTCTTTAACCCTACTCCTTGTAGGCTTGAAATTTATTGTAGTTAGCTCAAAATAGACGTTAGACATTGAATTAAAGAGCACTATTAAAAAAACCATGGCCAACCAACCAACAGATGATATTGCCGTACTACCGAGCAAAGTAAAACCTAAATTGCCGGATATGTATAAAGTTTTATTACTTAATGACGATTACACGCCGATGGAGTTTGTTGTCGACACCATTCAAAACTTTTTTAATAAAAGTTATGAACAAGCAACACAAATTATGCTCCAAGTACACACAAAGGGTATGGGGGTCTGTGGCGTGTACCCAAAAGACATTGCAGAAACAAAAATGAACCGAGTACTCAATAATGCGAGACAATCGCAACACCCATTACAGTGTGTGATTGAACCAGCTTAAGCAGTAGAAAAGAGAAAAACATGATTGCACAAGAATTAGAAGTAAGCCTACATATGGCATTTATGGATGCGCGACAAAAACGCCACGAGCTCATTACCGTGGAGCATTTGCTCTTGGCGATGATTGATAATCCTACGGCTGCCGAAGTACTACGTGCATGTGGTGCTAAGTTTGATACATTACGTAGCGAAATTAATCAGTACATTGAAGAACATACGCCTATTGTTGATGGTGAAGAAGAAGTCGACACACAGCCAACACTAGGTTTTCAGCGTGTCATACAACGTGCAATGTTGCACGTACAATCATCTGGCAAAAAAGAAGTCACCGGTGCCAATGTATTGGTCGCTATTTATGGTGAAAAAGATTCACATGCTGTGTTTTTCTTGCATCAACAAGGCATCACAAGGTTAGATGTTGTTAACTATATTTCGCATGGCGTTGCAAAAATACCAAATGGTGATGAAAGTACAGAAGGCGCTAGCCCTGAAGTAGAAGCTGAGGAAGCTAGCAATAGCCCACTCGATAATTACACACTGAACTTAAACCAAGAAGTTGTAGCCGGAAAAATTGACCCGCTTATTGGGCGCGGCCCAGAAATAGAGCGTGTCATACAAACGCTTTGCCGTCGCCGCAAAAACAACCCATTACTGGTTGGTGAAGCTGGTGTTGGCAAAACGGCGATTGCTGAAGGCCTTGCAAGACGTATTGTAGAAAAAGATATCCCTGAAGTGTTAGCTGAGGCAACGGTGTATTCACTCGATATGGGCGCGTTGCTAGCTGGTACAAAATACCGTGGTGACTTTGAGCAACGCTTAAAAGCGGTGATGAAACAGTTAGAAGAAGAAGCTGGCGCTATTTTATTTATTGACGAAATCCATACATTAATTGGTGCTGGCGCAGCCAGTGGCGGTACTTTGGATGCTAGCAACTTACTGAAACCTGCGTTATCTAACGGTAAACTAAAATGCATTGGTGCCACTACTTACCAAGAATACCGTGGCATTTTTGAAAAAGACCATGCGTTATCTCGCCGTTTCCAAAAAGTGGATGTGGTAGAACCAAGCGTGCAAGAAACTATTGAGATTCTTAAAGGCCTCAAAAGCCGGTTTGAAGAACACCATAGTGTTAAATATAGTGCTAGCGCCATCACGACAGCTGCGGAGCTTTCAGCCAAGTATATTAATGATAGGCATTTGCCTGATAAAGCCATTGATGTGATTGATGAAGCAGGCGCTGCGCAACGCATTTTGCCTAAAGCAAAACGAAAAAAAACAATCAGCAATAAAGAGATTGAAGACATCGTGGCAAAAGTCGCACGCATTCCCCCTAAAAATATTAGCAAAGATGACAAAAGCACACTTAAAACACTAGAGCGTGATCTAAAAACAGTGGTGTTTGGTCAAAACAAAGCCATTGAAACACTGGCATCGGCTGTTAAAATGGCTCGTAGCGGCATTGGTCAAAGTGACAAACCTGTAGGTAGCTTCTTATTTAGCGGGCCAACAGGGGTTGGTAAAACTGAAGTAGCCAAACAGCTGGCTTACGTTATGGGCATTGATCTTGTACGCTTTGATATGAGTGAGTATATGGAACGCCATGCGGTATCGCGTTTAATTGGTGCGCCGCCGGGTTATGTTGGGTTTGATCAAGGCGGCTTGTTGACGGAAGCCATTACCAAGCAACCATATTGCGTGTTGATTTTAGATGAAATTGAAAAAGCACATCCAGACATTTTTAATATTTTATTGCAAGTCATGGATCACGGCACACTAACAGATAGTAATGGCCGTAAAGCTGACTTTAGAAATGTCACCATCATCATGACAACCAATGCTGGTGCAGAAAACTTATCTAAATCAAATATTGGCTTTACAAATAACCGTGAAACCGGTGATGAACAAGCCGATATCAAACGCTTATTCTCTCCTGAGTTCCGTAACCGTTTAGATGCAACCGTCTCATTTGAACCCTTATCACAAGCAATTATTGTGCGTGTGGTTGATAAATTCTTAATGCAATTAGAAGACCAATTGCATGAGAAGAAAGTGGATGCGACATTTAGCGAGGCGCTCAAAACTTACTTAGGTAAAAAAGGTTTTGACCCATTAATGGGGGCAAGACCAATGGCGCGTTTGATTCAAGATACGATACGCAAAGCGTTAGCAGATGAATTGTTGTTTGGTCGTTTGAACAATGGTGGCGAAGTGCATGTTGATATTGGTGTCGATGGCAAAATAAAACTGACTTTTCCTGAAAAGAAACCAGGGAAAAAGGACCCTGTAAACCTAACTGTGTAACTGCCGCTTTCATGACTTACTGAAAATCAGTCAATCGATCTTCAAACTCAATCAT
>WASW01021382.1_pt1 | contig 18377 bp, 20 predicted proteins | sample 5698521 | NCBI WGS metagenome assembly WASW01 (sample SAMN11175560, study PRJNA528189) | sponge metagenome | isolation source: marine sponge | host: Leucetta | place: Antarctica: Western Antarctic Peninsula, King George Island | collected 2013-01
CAGTTTCGCATCTATCTGAACCTGCACAATATGGATTCATTTAATCCCCCTCACCCCAACCCTCTCCCTCAAAGGGGAGAGGGGGTTATTGAAAAGATGGCTCGATGGTTAAGGTGAGAGGGATTAAATGATCCCCCTGATAAAGGGGGCTGGGGGGTTGCCTTTTTTAGCACCCCCATCCCAACCCTCAAGCTCTCAGACTATCGGGCTTGAGTCCCTCCAGGGAGACGAAGCTAATGAATGTTCTTGCTCATCCTCACGAAAAAATGTTATCGAGCCTATAGTAAAAAGCTTAAAAACCTATTTCAGCTTTACAGAAACAGACTTGGTTTACCGATGATCCCAACACAAGAAGATTGGTTCCATTCTAAAGAGTACAGGCTTTTTGCCTTTGATCGTCAGGCTACTTTGCCATGCACCTTTAAAAGGTTGCCTGAACAAGTGCATTGGTGTAGTTTTGATCGGAACGCCAAAAATTATTAATTAAGGCCATATGGTTGCACTGGTACATAGCGGAGCGGTATTGGGTATCGATGGTTACCCCGTCGAGGTGGAGGTCAATCTCTCTCAAGGGCTTCCGGGTATGTCCATCGTGGGTCTGCCCGATGCGGCAGTGAAAGAAAGCAGTGACCGGGTCTCTGCCGCCATTCGCAACACCCAGCTTTCATTGCCTGTACGAAGGATCACCGTCAATCTGGCTCCTGCTGATATTCGCAAAGAAGGCTCGGCGTTCGATCTTCCTATCGCATTGGGCATCCTTGCCGCAAGCGGCATGATCGACAATGAAAATTTAAAAGGCTGGGTTATTCTGGGAGAACTGTCACTCGATGGAAGAGTCAAACCCATTAAAGGTGGACTCTCCATCACTGCCATGGCTCGCGAAAAAGGCATGAAAGGGGTTTTACTTCCCGTGCAAAACGCCGCCGAAGTTTCAGTGATAGACGGCATCCCTATCTACGCCATAGAAAACCTGCCACAGGCACTGGAGTTTCTTTGCGGGAAGCTAGAACTCCAGCCAGTGAAACCCGAAATCCAAAAGGAAACTTCAAACCTGTCAGGGTATGAACTGGACTTCACCGATGTCAAAGGCCAGCACCATGTCAAACGTGCGTTAGAGATCGCTTCTTCCGGCGGACACAATATTCTATTGATCGGACCGCCAGGCAGTGGCAAGTCCATGCTGGCAAAACGTATTCCAACCATCTTGCCTTCGATGACACAAGATGAGTCCATCACCACCACCAAAATTCACAGTATTCTTGGTCAATTGAAAAACGGACTTTTAAACCTGCGTCCATTTCGCTCGCCACACCACACCATCTCCGATGCCGGGCTGATCGGCGGCGGTCGCGTACCCATGCCCGGCGAAGTGTCGATGGCACATAACGGAGTTTTGTTTCTCGATGAATTACCCGAATTCAAACGCAACGTGCTCGAAGTTTTAAGACAGCCGTTGGAAGAGGGTGAGGTTTCGATATCACGAGCCGCCGGGTCGGTCACTTATCCGTCCAACTTAATGTTAGTGGCAGCGATGAACCCTTGTCCTTGTGGCTACCGATTCGATCCGAAACGCGAATGCGGGTGCAGTCCTGCCGTCATCAAAAAATACGTTGGCAAAATATCCGGCCCATTGCTCGACCGAATCGATCTGCATATCGAAGTCCCCGCATTGAACTACAAAGACCTGTCTTCAGAGTCCGGCGGCGAACCTTCATCTGCCATTGCTCAGCGAGTCGAACAGGCACGAAATATTCAATTGCACCGTTTTAAAAACGGAGAAAAGAATTTCAATGCCAACATGAACGCCAAACAACTCAAAACTTTTTGCGATCTCGATGAAGCCTCGAAAAAAATAATGGCTCTGGCAATAGACAAGTTGGGACTCAGTGCAAGAGCCCATGACCGTATATTGAAAGTCGCCCGCACCATTGCCGATCTCTCAAAAAGCGAAAATGTTGAATCTGAACACATCGCCGAAACGATTCAATACCGCTCCCTAGACCGCGAAAGCTGGTTCTAACCAGCGAGTCGCCGGGGGCAATAGGTCTATTCCCTTATTGCGAAACAATGACTCTTGTGCTTCTGGATATAGCGGAATAATTTTAGTCCGGCTTCTTGCCCCAATAAAGTTTATAGAGTTTTTTCAATGGTTTTTCATAAAATTTAAAGCTTGTAAATATCTCTCTAAAAATTTTTAGTCCGCAAATCGACTTAGAATAAGTGCATAATAGGAGCCTCTAACACAAAAAGGGTTTATCAACTTGGACGCATTCGCACCGCATACCCTCTGGTTTATCGTTGGAATAGTTTTGATTGTTGTTGAAGTCTTTCTGGTTCCTGGGGCAGGAATTTTATTTGCTGGAGTTGGAGCGATAACTGTAGGCGGTGCTTTAATTGCTGGCTGGACCCATGCAATCGACAACCAGTTTATCCTCTTTTTTTTATTCACAGGGATATGGGCAGCTTTATTATGGAAACCTTTAAAAAGTCTGATGAACAGCGAAGATTCTGGCTACAGTGATTTTATTGGCGAAATCGCTATCGTTTATGGTGAACCACTCGAAAAAAATAAAAAGGGGCAGTTGAAATGGTCGGGAACCATTATGAATTGTGAAATTGCACCTGAGGAAAGCTCTCGTAAAATTTTACCTGACGCAGAAGTTATTATTGTTGGAGTGTCCAAAGGAATATTGCTGGTGAAAACGAATTCATCCGATTAAAAAATTTATCCACTAGAATGTGAGGAATCGCAATGGAATTTAATATGGAAATCACACTGGCTTTCCTGTTTTTTTTGATGGTTGTAAAGGGTGTCAAACTTGTTCCACAGCAGCAGGTGTGGATTGTTGAAAGGTTAGGCAAATACAAAGAAAGTATGCAAGCCGGGCTCAACTTCCTCATCCCTTTTATAGATAAGGTTCGCTATCGCCATTCATTAAAAGAAGAAGCGATTGACATCCCCAGTCAAACAGCTATTACTAAAGACAACGTCACCTTAATCATTGACGGTATTCTCTATTTAAAAATAACCGATCCAAAACAGGCTTCCTATGGAATAGGTGACGCTCGATATGCCATCACCCAAATGGCACAAACCACCATGCGCTCTGAATTGGGAAAGATGACTTTAGATAAAACTTTTCTGGAAAGAGACAGTCTGAATATCAGTATCGTTCAAAGTATCAACGAAGCATCCGTTGTCTGGGGCATTCAATGCCTGCGGTATGAAATAAAAGACATCACCCCGCCAGATAATGTACGAACAGCCATGGAGTTGCAGGTTGCTGCAGAAAGACAAAAAAGAGCAGAAGTTCTGAATTCGGAAGGAAAACGCCAATCGCAAATTAATATCGCCGAAGGCGGCAAGCAAGAAGTGGTATTGAATTCAGAAGCCGCCATGACCGACCAGATAAACCGAGCCAAGGGTGAGGCAGAAGCCATTTTACAAGTTGCCAAAGCCACTGCGGAAGGCATTGAGCTGGTCGCCGCTTCCATAGAAAAATCAGGCGGCGAAAAAGCAGTATCACTAAGGTTGGCCGAACAGTATATCCAGGCATTTTCTCAACTGGCTAAAGAAAATAATACCTTGATACTACCCGCTAAAACGGATGATGCAGGTTCCATGGTGGCCCAGGCTTTATCGATTTTTAATTCGATTCAGGGACAAATGGATACAGGCAAAAAAGAAAAATCCTGAACGAATATTTTTGAAAGTCGCGTACCATAGACCGCAAAAGCTGGTTCTAACCGGCGAGCCACCGGGGGCAAATTAAATATAGTGTATTTTCAAAGCAAAAGAGGCTAAAGAAACAAAAAATCGACAAGGAGGGAAACTGTGAAGGCAACAAGGTTTAAGGGGTACAGATATCGCACATTTATTTTTTTAGTACTTGTTATTTCTCTTGGCTGTGCAACCAGTTATGAAGAAAAAAGTTTTTTTGGTGAAGGTTTTAGCGAAACGCAATTATCCGAAAATGTCTGGATTGTTAATTTCAGCGGTAGTAAATATACGGAAAAAGAGACAACAGTAGATTTTTCCTTGTTAAGGAGTGCCGAATTAACATGGAAGAATGGGTTCAACTATTTTTCAATCGCAGACTCAAATACAGATGTGAGTACTGACACTCACACTACTCCACGTCGGTCTTCTTCTACTGAAACGGTTCAGGGATATGGGAATTTTGCAACATATCAAAGCAATACCCGATACTATGGAGGGGAAACTTATACAGACCGAGAATTCACTTCAAGCAATACCATAATAATGTTTAAGAAAAAACCTGAAAAAACTCTCAATGCTTTTGATGCCAAATTTATCATTAAATCCATTAAGAGGAAGTATGAGATCAAATAAATTTCTGAACTAACTAAAATCGTTACACAGGTAGGAACTGGAAAACTCAACCACAAGTCATATAAATTTTTCCTGTGGGGACATGAGTTCCTTTTGCCATTGGATCAATGGGGTTCATAAATGAAGCGAGTGATTTCAATTGAATTTTCATCTTGCGAAATGGATAATGTTTTCTCGTTTATCAATGGAATGATCGCATAATCATATGCCAAACAAGCCAGCCCCATCAAGAGAAGGCCTCACATGGGCTAAAGTCTCTCGCTTTCTTTCTCTTCCTTTTCAACCCTCCCGGTTGTTGACTTATATATCAGTAAAGAGATTCGAGGAAGTTCCGTTGGATATCCTTTCGCGGGACGGGATACAAGGAGTCCTTCTCGATGCCGATGGCACTCTTGGGCCTCATCACACGCGCAGTTTTGAAAGTTCTGTCTTAGGTCATGTGCAAGCCATGTTACAACAGGGATTAAAAGTTGCAATTTATACCAACGCCGCCAAAGATCGTTTCCAGATTTTTGAAGAATTGGGAGTCAAAATTGTAAATAACGTGCCACCCAAACCAGATTGTGCTGGGTTTGAAATCGCCATGAAGGAGTTTCTGGGCTTACCTGATCCTTCTAAAGTTTGCATGATCGGCGATAACTATATTACTGATGGCGGTGCTATCGATGCAGGTATGCGTTTCATCCATGTTCAACCCGTAACAGGGAACGAACCTTTAATTCACGCTACGACCCGTTACCTGGCTTATTTATGTGCCTGCATTCACAGGAAAATTCCGTAGACCTACCAACAGGTGTCCATAAAAGGGTTTACTTCTTGAATATTTACAAGAATAATAGCCTTTTATCTTTAATACACTACTTATGGAAAACGAAGAAATTCAGGAATATTGTCAGGAAGCATTAAAGGTTTCCGAAGTGAAGGGAACTCAAAACGGGCTTTCTTTTCTTGTAGGAGAAAAATTCGGCAGGACTTTTTTGCAACTTAAAAAGGCACGTCAAAAACTTCAATTTCTATATCCCCGTGAGGAGACTTCTGAAGATCATCCTTTGAATAAAGGGGTGCACGCTTTGAAAATGAGTTATGCCTTGACCATTCAGGAACATTACAGCACCCCGCTAGAGCAGGTTAAACATTATGAGTTTTTTCTAAAAGAGTTTGTGACAGCCATCAAAAATACTTTTACGGCTACAGACATTCAAAGTTATTTCGACTCATCTCCACAGTTTGATTCCGGCGAACATGAATCCTCCAGTGAGGGTATGGACTATTCAGATGTTTTGCTGGAAGCCGAAGAAATTCTCGTGCTGGAAGATATTAAAAGACTGCTTTTATAAAACACTCATTCCATCGACAAAAATAATATGGATCAGGAACCCGAACCAATATTAAAAAAAAGAACGCGGCTGATTCTTGCATTTATAATTCTCTGCTCCGCAACCGTCCTCATATTATTTACAGGCCCTGGGTTTAATTTCGTCTGGCAGGTTATCCTGTCGAGCTTCCTCTTCTTCTTCCTGTTCTGGCTCATAACCTAACCTGCACTCACTCCCGTGGTAGGGCTTAGACCGGTATCTATCAAGTCGGCAATTACAGTCAAGTTTTTTACTTTATTTTCGCTAACATTTCGGTGTAGCCTTGTGGCCTCTCCTGTCAGGGAGCCACGCTAGAGGAAGAAATATTGCAACATCGGACTAGTCTTGATTCTGTAATTTTGTTATGCTGATAATTATGAACGAAACCAAAACAGTAGATATTTCTGGAATCAAATCCACCGTCTTTCCCACATCGGAAAATATGAAACTATGGAAAAATCTTACCTATGAACAGCGCAAAGCTGTGGAAGTCCGGGATGAGAAGGAAGGCTATAACAGTGGCATTGCCGAATCTCGATCCATGGATCAACTGATCGCCGAAGCCAAAGCCGAATCGAAAAAAGAGTGATCTATCGGCTAACCCGGCAAGTACAGACTGACATCAAAGCCATTTATCAGTACACCGTAGAAAATTTTGGCGAAGGGCAGGCTCGGGAATATCTGGATGGTCTTGAATACAGCTTCGATCTTCTAACTGACAATCCAAAATTAGGTCGCTTGTGGGACGGACAGGGGAGGCGTTACATTTATAAAAGCCATCTCGTTTATTACCGAAGAAGTTCTGATTACCCGTCTACGAAATGCACGTCAAAAACCTTAAATTCCAATTTGAAATAAGCTAAGTCCCCATAGCCACGCCCGGTGGTTAGCGCGTAAAAAGTAATAACACTCCCAATAGAGCCAAGACTGACAAACCTATAGAAATGAATGCTAGAGTTTTTGAGGCGGGGAGTTCGCGATCCAGTTTTTCGTTGAGAGGAGTTAATGAGTTTGCAATCGTTTTTTTAAGTTCTTCTTTAATCTCCTGGAGTATTTCTATTTTTACAAACCGGGTATTTTCCGCTACCAGTTTATCCAGGTCCTCCAGAATTTTTTGAGATATCTCAGGTGTGGCTTTTTGCAATTCTTCCCGTACTGCTTCCAGACTGTCTTCGTTTAACCGCCGCATTTTGCGGTCGATATCTTCCATCTTGGTCTGAATGGCTTTTTCCACCTTCGGCGCAATATTTTCTTGTATCAACTCCATCGAATCGCGTGCGTTTGCCAAAGACTCATGAAGATGCTCTTGAATTTCTTCTTCCAGTGCTTCTTTTCTGGACTCTACATGTTCTATCAGAATATCCAGTCGTTGCTGAATCTCGGATACTTTTCGGAATTCCGGGTTACTCGAATCGGTCATAATTTTTCCTGTGTCTGTTTAAATATTAGATGGCGATAATGGAAAACGATTGCAGATAATTATGGACGCAACTGGTGACAGTTTCAAATAGTAATTGAGAGGCTCCAGCCTTGACTTCACCGCCGCATTCAACTACCTTTATATAGTTGATAAATAAGAGGTTGTTTGTGGAAGAGTATATCAAAGAATTCACGGATTATCTGGTTGCCGAGAAAAATGCCTCGCCCCACACTTTGGAAAGTTACCTTAATGATATTTCTCAGTTTGAGAATTTTCTAAAGCAGTCGGGTCATGCAGGGGAATCATCTCCTCCTGAAATAGGTTCTATAGACCGGTTGGCGATCCGTTCTTACCTGGGTTTTTTATATGATAAAAAGTTTTCTGCTTCTACCATGCGACGAAAACTTTCTACCCTGAGTTCCTTTTTCCGTTTTCTATGTCGTGAAGGCTATTTACAAAACAATGTTGTGAAATCCGTTCCCGCACCTAAAATGGAAAACAAGTTGCCGTCGTTTCTATCCGTTGATGAGATGTTCCGCCTGATCGATTTGCCAGAAGGGGAAGGCTTTCTGGCTGTTCGCGATCGCGCCATGCTAGAATTGTTTTACAGCACCGGGGTACGGATCAGCGAACTGGTCTCTTTGAAAACCGGGGATATTGATCGAACCACACAAATGGTTAAAGTGCTGGGAAAGGGGGGTAAGGAACGTCTGCTTCCTTTCGGTAAAAAATGTGTGGAGGCTTTGGGCGAGTATGAAAAAGTCCGCTCTGATAAAATTATTTCTACAAAAGCGAATAGCGAATATCTTTTCCTCAATCACCGAGGTAAAGGTATTACGACCCGAGGAGTCCGGAAAATTATTGGAAAATATGTAACGACAGGAAATTTTCCTGGAAAAGTTTCGCCACATTCGATCCGACACTCTTTTGCTACTCATTTGCTGGAAGGCGGAGCGGACCTTAGATCTATTCAGGAGTTGCTGGGTCACGCCAGTCTTTCTACTACGCAAAAATACACTCACCTGACGATTGACAAACTGGTTGAAACCTACGATCAGGCTCACCCTCGTGCAAAAGAATAATAAAATCTTTATTTTTTCTGTGTACCAAGTACAATAACCCCTATGATGCATGCAACCACAATATTAGCTGTCCGCCATAAGGGCAAAATCGTTATGGGCGGGGATGGGCAAGTGAGCCTTGGCAATACAGTAATGAAACATTCTGCCAGCAAAGTGCGACGGATATTCAACGACAAAGTGGTCGGGGGGTTTGCCGGTTCCACTGCAGATGCGTTTGCCTTATTCGGTCGTTTTGAGGAAAAACTGGAAAAGTACCAAGGCAACCTGCATCGTTCCGCAGTCGAGATGGCTAAAGACTGGCGAACAGATAAAATGTTACGGCGACTGGAGGCAATGCTCATCGTTGCCGATAAAGAAAACTTCCTCTTACTATCGGGTACCGGAGATGTGATCGAACCCGATGATGGCATTTTAGCCATTGGCTCTGGGGGCATGTTTGCTCTCTCTGCCGCAAAAGCTTTAGTTGCCCACAGCAGTCTATCTGCACGAGAGATTGTTGAAGAAGCTATGAAAATCACAGAAACTATTTGTATTTATACTAACGCCCACCTCACGATTGAAGAACTGTAACCTATGAACGAAATGACGATGACCGAACCCCAACAAAAAACCAAAGATTCGCGTGGCGAATTCATGGCTTCTTTGACTCCCAAGCAAATTGTCGAGGAGCTGGATAAATTTATTGTAGGACAGAATAATGCCAAGCGTTCCGTTGCTATTGCGTTGAGGAACCGCTGGCGCAGGCAACAGCTTCCCGACTCGTTACGCGATGAAGTCGGACCGAAAAATATCCTTATGATTGGTCCTACTGGTGTCGGAAAAACAGAGATAGCCCGGCGACTCGCCAAACTTTCGAAATCCCCTTTTATTAAGGTAGAGGCTTCCAAATACACTGAAGTGGGTTATGTAGGCCGCGATGTAGAATCCATGGTCCGCGATCTAGTCGAGTTGAGTAAAGGCATGGTCAAAGAAGAAATGGAAGGAGAGGTCAGAGAAAAAGCTCGCGAACAAGCCATTGAAAGGTTGCTGGACCTGCTTTTACCGCCACCACCCGGTCATTCAGGGAAAACCGGATTTGATTCTGACCCTAACGGTAGGTTGCATTACGATCAAACCCGCGAAAAGTTCAAGCAAATGTTGCAAGACGGACGCTTGGATGAAAGAGAAGTCGATGTCGATGTTGCTGAAAAACGTACTCCCATGATCGATGTTGTATCTGGTGCGGGCATGGAAGAAATGGGGAGCAATATAAAAGACATACTCGGTTCACTGATGCAGGGCAAAACAAAAAAGCGCAAGCTCAAGGTTCCCGAAGCTTTCAAAACACTTTGTCTGGAAGAAGCAGAAAAATTATTAGATGAAGATACCATTGTTCAGGAGGCCATTAACCGGGTTGAGCAAAATGGTATTATTTTTATTGACGAGATAGATAAAATCATTGGCCGTTCAGGTCAAGGTTCAAGTGGCCCCGATGTATCACGCGAAGGTGTACAACGAGATTTGTTGCCTATTGTCGAAGGCTCTTCTGTGAATACAAAGTACGGAATTGTTAAAACAGATCACATCCTTTTTGTTTCTGCTGGTGCATTTCATTCTGCCAAACCATCGGATTTGATTCCTGAGTTCCAGGGACGTTTTCCCATCCGTGTTGAATTGGACTCGCTTACCAAGGAAGATTTTATTAAGATTTTGACGGAACCCAAAAATGCACTCGTCAAGCAATATACCGCCCTCTTGAAAGCGGAGGATGTACATTTAACTTTTAAGGAAGATGCTATTGATCAGATTGCGGAGATGTCTGCCCAGGTCAATCAACGAACCGAAAATATTGGTGCGCGTCGCCTGCAAACTATTATGGAAAAATTTCTGGAAGATATTTCATTCGACGCACCCGACCTTGAAGAGAAAAATATAGAAATCGATGCGTCTTATATCCAAGAAAAACTGAAAGACATTATTCAAGACGAAGATTTGAGCCGATACATCCTTTAAGTCCTAACGTGAAAGAACTCATACAAAAAGCCGAAAACCTGCTGGAAGCCCTGCCTTTCATCAAGAATTTTTATGGCAAAACTTTCGTTATTAAATACGGAGGCAATGCCATGGTCTCAGAAAATCTAAAAGACAACTTTGCTCTGGATATCGTGATGATGAAATACATCGGCGTTAATCCGGTGATCGTTCATGGTGGCGGACCACAAATCGACAAGACTCTTAAAGCCCTCGGTATTAAATCGCAATTCTTTGAAGGTCAGCGCGTCACCAATAAAGAAACCATCGATGTCGTGGAGATGGTCTTGGGCGGGAAGGTAAATAAGGAAATTGTTTCGCTTGTCAATCGTCATGGCGGCAATGCGGTCGGCATCACAGGGAAAGACGGCAACCTGATAATGGCAAAACGTCATGCCAAGGGCAAAAAACAGTCGCCTGAAACAGACCGTCCCGAAATTATCGACCTTGGCCTTGTAGGCGAGATCACCCAGGTGAACCCACGCATTTTGGAAACACTGGATAAAAGCGATTTCATCCCCGTCATTGCTCCAATCGGCAAAGGGGAGGATGGGGAAACTCTTAATATAAACGCTGATTTTGTCGCCGCAAAAATTGCATCTGCACTGAAAGCTGAGAAGCTCGTTTTGATGACAGACACTGAAGGAGTGAAAAATAAAGCCGGGAAATTGAAATCGGGACTCACCCGAAAAGAAGTTGCGACTATGATCAAAGCAAAAGTCATTAAAGACGGCATGTTGCCAAAAGTAAATTGCTGTCTGGATGCCTTGAAGTCAGGCGTTCATAAAACCCATATTATTGACGGGCGAATACAACACGCTTTATTGCTGGAAATTTTCACGGAAGAAGGCATTGGAACCCAGATTGTGGAGAAAAAATCGGAGCTTGCCATCCCTCCCGTTACCCGCTGAATACAAAACCCATCAATGACCCCAAATCCTCGTTGATATTGACATTGAATTTTCGGATTGCTACTTTAAGTCAGTAACATTAATTAGAAACATTTTTAAATAAAGTTTTATGAATTCACCTGTTCTTGATGAACGCAGCAAATCGGTACTTCTTGCAATCATCGACAAATACATTGAAAGTGCAGAACCCGTTGGTTCTAGAACCGTGGCGAAAATTCACCCCGAACATTTGAGTTCGGCGACTATAAGGAACGCCATGTCTGACTTAGAGGACAATGGATTCTTGAGTCAGCCTCACACCTCTGCGGGCCGAATTCCAACGGACAAAGGGTATCGTTTTTACGTCGATCATCTTTTGCGCCCACAAAACTTTTTGATGGAAGCAGAAAACCTGTCTACAACTCGAAACCTGGAATACGCCTCTGGAAAATCAAACCTTCAAAGCGTTCTGGAAAGTGCTTGCGACAACCTTTCCACAGTTTCCCAGCAAACAGGATTGGTCATGCTACCCAGCTTTTCGACCACATGCTTCAAGCATATTGAATTCACAAAAGTGGCACCCCAGGCGACTTTAGCAGTGTTTTTCTCAGAGCAGGGAATTCTGCAAAATAAAGTCCTCCCTGTAGAGTCGGATATGACTCAGGACCAGCTCACTTCGATTTCCAATTACTTAAATGACGAATTCAGTGGCAAACCGATCAAATGGATACGCAAAGAGCTATTGAACCGTTTGCGTCTTGAGAAACAACATTACAATCAATTGGCACGCAAAGCCCATGATCTTTCTTCTGCATTATTTGAGGACACCAATAACGAATTACTGGTTCAAGGTGCTTTAAATCTTCTAGATCAGCCTGAATTCAATGAAGATATAGGAAAAATAAAAACATTATTGAAGACCCTCGAAGAAAAAACCAAGTTGGTTAACCTGCTCGATTTATGTTTGGATCACGAAGGTATGACCATTCTTATTGGCGAAGAGAGTTTGCAGAAAGAAATGGACAGTTGCAGCTTAATAGCTCAGAGCTACCAATTAGGAACGGAAAAGGTAGGGACTTTGGCGGTCTTCGGATCAAAACGAATGGACTATAAAAAAATCATATCCATTGTCAATCATACCGCGCAAAGGGTATCGAAATTAATATCAGAAAATCAGGGAGTATAAAAAAGTTTTATGGCAACAAAGACCGATAGCAATCAAAACGATGCAGAACCTGAAGAAATAATAGAACCTGAACTAGACAAGGAAGAGGACCCTGTCGAGGAAGAGGAAGTTAAAGAACTGACTCCGCTCGAACAACTACAGGAAGAAGTTCGCTTGAAGGATGAGGAATTATTAAATCAGAAAGATACTTTCCTCCGCGAAAAAGCCGAACTTGAAAACTTCAAAAAACGACTCACCAAAGAGAAAGAAGACTTTGTCCAGTTTGCCAACGAACGTTTGCTTAAAGAACTGGTGCAGATAGAGGATAATCTGGAAAGGGCAATGACAGCACCCAATGCGACACTGGAAAGCCTTAAAGAGGGTATTGAGATGATCCAAAAACAGTTTGCCGCCTTCCTCAAAAATCAGAAAGTCGAACCTATAGAAGCATTGGAAAAACCCTTTGATCCTAATCTGCACGAGGTGTTAAACCAGCAGGAATCGGATGAACATGAAGAGAACACAGTGATTCAGGAATATTCCAAAGGCTATACTTTAAAGGGAAGAATCTTGCGATCTGCCAAAGTGGTGATCTCTAAAAAGCCTTCTAAAGAAGAAGACGCTGAAGATTCCTAATTTTTTTTAATAATGGCTGAAACTAGGCATAGTTTACATAAAAAATATTTCTAGCTAACAAGACCCCATAACGCTTGCTAAAAAGATAGTTAAAACACATGAGTTCCCTGTCGGTAGATGAACTACAAAAAATACTTACCACCACTGTCTTTAAAAACAGACAAGATTCTAAAAAGGCATCTGGCAGAGCCTTGGGAACAATAGTTGAGCTTATAACATTTTACATTTTAAAAGAATGGGAATTTCTCCCCCACCTTTCCATTGAACGCGGCTTAAATGAGTTTGGCAATGATAAAATAATACACAATGTAGAATTTGGGTTGCATCAATTAGTTAACGAACAAACATTGAGCATAGGAAATGAAGTTAAATTACCGCTTACAAGCACAAAACTATTAAAACTTTTTGAAGTACCTGATAATATTGAAAAAAGGTCTAACTACTTATTGACATCTGATAGTATTTTAAGGAATTCATGTTTAATTGGGGAATATAAAGACTCTTTATTTATTGCTAACCTTAAGGATTTTAACAGTCAAAGCAAATCTGCAACATTGTCTCAATTAAAAACTGTACCCTTTTCCATGGTCGAATGTAAAAGGGTTGGGGTTGAGGATGGGGTTCGAAAAGGACCGACTACAATTGAAAAGGCTAAACAAGGTGCTTATGTAGCTACCAGGGTTTCATCCCTACAAAAAATTCGGAATCGCAATGGGGAAATGTTTGGAATAATACCATTAAAAAATGGCAAATTTAAAATTTGCGAATTAATATCTGAACGCAAACGCATTATTTATGACTCGCCACAGGATGCCCTTGATGGTTTTATTTTAACAATAGGCGTTGTAAGCAATCATGGGAATTGGTTTACAAAGGATAACATGAACAAAGAACTTCTGGTTCTGAAGTAATCATACGATTGGCTTTTATTTCTAACTGATTTGGGAATTTCTAAATTTCTTACAGACACAATATTATCAAAAAGCACTAAGATGAAACCGGTGAAGGAGGCTTTTTTAAAAAGCTATACTTCTGGCGTTTCTGGGAAAAACCAGTTCACAAAAGTCAAAATAAATTATAAGGCTCATCTAGTTTTGGGAAAATACTTCCAAGAGCAATTATCAGCCATTGAAAATAATTGGTTTGAGATCATAACTCCATATAACGCTACGATAAAAGAGTTAAAGACCGATCTAAAAAACTTGGCAGCCAAAAAATGAAAAACCGAAACCTTTCATACATTGATCTATTTGCCGGTGCCGGTGGGTGGTCAGTTGGATTTGATTTGGCAGAATTTGAAAATGTTCAAATGTATGATATCAATTCGAGTGCCTGCGAAACAGCCGAATTCAATTTCGGCCAGGTTGTTAAATGTTGCGATCTCTCTTCACATAAAAATTTTGAATTTCCTGCCGTAGATATAGTAATAGGAAGCCCCCCATGCCAAGGTTTTAGTAACGAAGGGGGAAAAAGAATTGATGACCCTAGAAACTCATTGGTGTGGGTTTTTATGGACATCATTGAAAAAATTCGTCCACAATTCTGGGTCTTTGAAAATGTGCCTGGGTTTAAACGTAGTTACAAGGGGAAATTTTCCCAAGAAATGGCTAAAAGATTAAACTCTTCGGGTTATCAATGGAGAGATTATATTTTTGACTCTGCAAACTTTGGTGTTCCTCAACATAGGAAGAGGTTTTTTATTTTTGGCTGTAGAGATTTCCTACCCACCCCCCCAATTCTCACACATAATTCTGACGCAGGACTGTTTGAGGGAGAGTCTTTTGTTTCTTTATGGGATGCTATTTCCGACTTGCCAATTCCCACTCTAGGAGACAGGGTTGGCGAATTTTTATACTCGAATAGCCCTCAATCCAAATACCAAAAGTTAATTAGAAGAGAATCAACCAAACTTTACAATCATACAGCACAAAAGCATAGCAAAAGAGTCTTGGAAAAAATTAAAGCTGTTCCTGTCGGTGGAAATATGACCGCTCTAGTAAATACATACAAAGAAAATGTAGTCAAATATGAGGGCGGATATAGAAGGGCAACTAAAGATCGCCCATCTTATACCGCATATTGGACAAGAGGAATGACTTCTATACACCCTGAACAGGATAGGTTTTTAACACCGCGAGAATGTGCCAGAGTCCAATCGTTTCCAGATAAATTTATATTTAAAGGCAATACGATAGAAAATTACACACAAATTTGCAACTCAGTCCCCCCCTTACTCTCATTTTCGATTGCCAAATCTATTAAAGAACAGATTATGGCGTGTAGAGAGGTGTCAAGTCTTGGGAAGAAATTAATTGCTTCCTATTAGCTCACTATCCATAAAACTCCATCGTTTTATAGTCTAATAAAATTCTAGTTTGTTCTTAATTATTAATATGCATAATGAGCCTCTATGCCCGAACTGCCTGAAGTCGAAACTCTCCGCCGTGCGTTGTTGCCACTGGTTAAAAACAATGTTTGTCGTGAGATCAAATTTTTCCGTAAAGACCTTCGCTTTCCTATCCCGCAGGCTCTTCTAAATAAGGGATTGCTCAATAAAAAAGTTTCGGATATCACCCGCAAGGGTAAGTACCTTCTGCTTCATACATCGAAGGGTTCCATGCTCCTGCATCTGGGGATGAGTGGTCGAGTCGTATTGCAAGCGACAATAGAGCCACAGGAAAAACACACACATGTGATTTTCAAGTTTTCGCAAAATTCTTATCTGCATTTTGTCGATCCCAGGCGTTTCGGTAGCATTTCATGGGTTCCTGAATCTGGCAAACACCCTCTAATTGATAACCTCGGTTGCGACCCTTTTTCTCCTGACATGACTGCGAAGGCGATGAAAATTCTTGCAAGGAAAAGCCGGGCACCAATGAAGTCTTTTATTATGAACGCGCAAAAGATTACAGGTGTCGGCAATATCTATGCCTGCGAATCCCTTTATCATGCGGGGGTCCGGCCTCAAAAACAGGCCGGAAAAATAACTTTAGCTGAATGGGGGAAATGGATTGAATGCCTACGCGATGTTCTCAATAATAGCATTGCCAAGGGTGGAACCACCTTACGGGATTTTTTTGATCCAAATGGATCTCAAGGCTATTTTTCAGTAAGTCTTGTCGTATATGGAAAAGAGGGGCAGCCCTGCCCCAAATGCAGTAAGCCAATATTGCGCCTTGTTCATTCGGGTCGTTCCACATTTTTTTGCAAACTTTGCCAGCCCTTCTAATGGAGGAAGCAGATAACAAGCGGCGCACGCGGTAGAGCTGCCAAAGGAATTAAAGCTATCTATTCAACTGCTTTTTGGCGAAAATAATGCTCAATCAAAAAACTGAGGTTTGAAGTGCAACGTTCGATAGGGTTGGTAACATTAAATGCCAAATTCATTCACTCATCTCTGAGCCTGAGGTATCTCAGGAATGCGGCACGAAATGCCGGACACAAGAATGTTTGGATCAAAGAGTTTGTCATCAACCAACCGGTCTGGAAAATTGCTTCCGAAATTCAGAAGCTAAAACCCGATGTTTTGGGAATAGGTATTTATATTTGGAACCGAAGTCAAAGCTTCGAACTCATCGAACGACTCCAAAAGCAAAATCCGAATTTAAAAATCGTTATTGGCGGACCCGAGGTTTCTTTTGAAACAGAAACTTCTGTAGAGTGTCCTGTGATTTCCGGCGAAGGTGAAAAGAAATGGTTGGAGTATCTCCAGATAACCGATCAGGGAGCAGTCCCCTCCGAGGAGGTTTTGAATCGCTGGAAAACTTACGGGTCGGACCTTCCCGATCTCGCTCCAGCATATCTCGAAGAAGATTACCCGCAACTTAAAAACCGCATCGTATATTTTGAAACATCGCGAGGTTGCCCCTACCTTTGCTCATTTTGTCTTTCTGCCCTGGATAAAACCGTGCGTTACTTTGATGATGAAGTCGTCTACAGCCAAATAAAAAAACTGATTGATGCAGGGGTTCAAAAATTTAAATTTGTCGATCGCACTTTTAATCTAAAACCCGGTCGCATGAAAGCCCTAATGGAATGGCTCTCGCAGTTCGAAGGTTCCGAGTTTCATTTTGAAGTGGTCGGTGACATTCTCACCCCCGATATTTTGAAGTTTCTGGAAACAGTTCCACCTGGAATATTTCAGTTTGAAATAGGTATTCAAACCACCGATAAAACAGTGCAGGAAAGTATTCAGAGAAAACAAAATAATCAGAAACTATTCGACACCATTAAAAAGTTGCTGGTTCAAGATCGCATTCATTTTCATTGTGATCTTATTTTTGGCCTTCCCGGTGAAAATATGGAGAAAATATTAAACTCATTCAGAGAAGTGATTTCACTGCGACCGCATGAGTTGCAATTGGGATTCCTGAAGTTTCTTCCCGGCGCTCCAATTAAAGATTCCATTTCTTCTCATAAATATCAATATCAGTCCACGCCTCCTTATGAGTTGATTTCTAATAAGGACCTTAGTGCAGATGAGGTTGACTATCTAAAAAAGCTCGCTGATATTTTTGACCGATTTTATAATTCAAAACGGTTTCGGTTTTCCATTTCTTATCTTTTGCGGAAAATGGATGCAGTCGCATTATTCGATCAATTATTGGATTACCACGAGTCGAGAGACTTATTTATGAATCCGGTGGCACTCGATCGGCAATACCAAATTTTTCATGAGACGTTTTTCCCCGACCTCGCTAGTGACGACAAAGACATGTTGAAACTCGACTACCTGTATTCCCAGCGAGCCTATCGACTCCCCAGATTCTTGTCGGAGAAGTCTGTTTTCTCTGGAAAAACATGGAGGGAAGACCGAAAAACCCCGATCATTTCCTTTCAACATAAAATTGAAATTTCCGGCTCCGAGGCCCTTTTAAAATCGATGGAACATCCTGTATACTACGCCATCTCACATTCAAATAGTGGAGGCGGATATTTTCATCGCCCTGTATTGAATCGAATCGAAGAGCTTGGAATATAATTCGTAACCCTATAATATAAACAAAAGGCATTTTGAGTTGAGGAGTTTTTATGTCATCTGAACCGTTAAATTCTAAAAGCCGGGTTGTAACACAGGGGAACAGACGAGCCCCCAACCGGGCAATGCTACGCGCTGTCGGGTTTTCCGATGATGACTTTCAAAAACCCATTGTAGGTGTGGCGAACGGTCAAAGCGATATCACCCCCTGCAACGCTGGACTTGGCAAACTCGCCGACATTGCCGCCAACCAAATTCGCAAAGAAGGCGGCATGCCACAAACGTTTGGCACTATCACCATCAGCGATGGCATTTCGATGGGAACAGAAGGTATGAAATGTTCTCTAGTCAGCCGCGAAGTCATTGCCGATTCCATCGAAACCGTTTGCCGTGGAGCTAGTATGGATGCGGTCATCTGCATTGGCGGTTGCGACAAAAATATGCCCGGAGCCCTGATCTCCCTGGCGCGGCTTAAATTTTCCTCCCC